>Ga0194116_10004788_pt1 | contig 15247 bp, 24 predicted proteins | sample TA2MahsurfametaG_4_FD_148617 | JGI IMG/M metagenome (GOLD analysis project Ga0194116, IMG submission 148617) | Freshwater microbial communities from Lake Tanganyika, Tanzania - TA2015008 Mahale S9 surface | ecosystem: Environmental > Aquatic > Freshwater > Lake | place: Tanzania: Lake...
TGGCCGCTTAGCAAGAACGCCGCTCAGAGAGCGGATACCTCGCAACTGGTCGCGTGTAGAGGTCGTCACGTTGAACCCTGAGAGGCAACAGATGGTGGCCACGGCGAGTGCTGAACAGGGTCATAAGGTCGGGTTGGCTGCATGACTCAGGCGACAACTATCTTGACGCGCGCCGCGGGCGCGCCGACGGTCGCCAAAGCAACGGTCGCCAAATATTCGCTTGGCCTTGCCAAACGCCCGGTTCAGGCCAGCAAGCGAAAGAGCGCAGCCTCCAAACGATCCATTGCAAGCCTCAAGCGGCCAGCCAGTCTCGCTCACCAACTCGCCACAGCACTTGAGGCTGACATCGTTGCAGGAAAATTGCGGCCTGGCGCCCGGCTTGATGAGCAGGCACTGGCTCGACGTTTCAAGGCCTCGCGCACTCCAGTCCGCGAGGCCCTGCGCCAACTCAAATCGCGGGGCATGGTTGAGAACCGCCCTCGCCAGGGCGCACAAGTGATACAGTTGAGCCTTGCCTCGCTCATCGAAATGTTCGAGGCAATGGCGTGGCTCGAGGCGGCACGCGCGAGCCTCGCCGCGCGGCGTCACACGCAGGCCGACAGGGATGCCATTTAGGCGGCGCATGAGGCCTGCATCGCGACCCACACTGCGCTCGACCCCGCGGCGTTTTATCGCGCCAACGCACGCTCGCACGAGGCCGTCTATGCCGCGAGCCCGAACCGCTATCTGCAGCAAGAGACGCAGTTGCTACGCAATCGCCTCGAGCCCTATCGCCGTGCCACCACCTTTCATGAAGGTTTGATGTCATTGTCGGTGCAGGAGCATGAGACCATCGCCGAGGCCATTTTTACCATGGATGAGGCGCGCGCCATGACCGCAATGCGGGGGCATCTTGACACGCTTCGAAACGATGCCGTCCGAACCTATGGTGCGCTTCTGAAGATCGACTAGGCCAAGACTCGTCACGCCCGCGTGCGACCCTTCGCACTATCGCCTTGCCGAGAGCCCCGGCACGGGCCTCAACAGATCGTCCGACTGTTGGACTGCCGCGAGCGGAGAGGCCCGCGTCCCGAATACGCTACCGGACGTCCGATTTCAGGAGCGTCCGATTTCAATAGGCCAGCCTCCGCGATTCGCGGGGCGGTTCACCACGCGCAGCAATTGCAGAAGCAATCCGTTGGGGATTCGAATCCCCAAACCCACCAAAAACGGGGGGCTGAAAACTGAGCGAGTTAGTTAAACAATCTCTTCTGCCCCGCCAGAGTTCCTCTGGTTTTACTCCAGATCCTCTGCCCACCCACATTCCTACCCAGCCGGGCCGTTCGCTTGTTCTGCGTTCGCAGGTTGGGCAGTTGATCCGCGCCGGTGTCGACCAGTCTCACCGACAGCGTCGGTGGTCGGCCACTCGTTGAGTCGCGCTGCCAGGGACGTCGCTAAGCACCCCGTCGAAGGCCCCCCCCGGGGAGGTCCGAGCGGGTCCAGACCCGAAATCGGAAGGGTCAAAAGAAATTTTTTGTGTTGAGGAACGACCACGACGCCGCCCCTGCACTTGCGGTTTCGGGCTCGAGCGGCGCGAGCGCCCAATCGTCGAGTACAAGGACCTCGGTACGCGCCAGCGCCACCAGCCACTCGGATAAGCCTCCCTTGCCGTGCAGGATTCGTAGCTCCTCAGCCAGGCGTGGCACACGCAGGTACAGCGCCGGGTGCGCACGTCGGCAAGCGTGTTGCGCCAGTGCGCAGGCGAGCCAACTCTTGCCCGATCCGGTGGGACCGATGATCACGAGGGTGAGCCCCTGCTCGACCCAGCGTGACAGTGCCAAACTGGTGAATGCCGGCCGATTCAGTCCGCGACCGGTGTTGCTTTGGACGTCTTCGATACAGGCCTGCGGGTACTTGAGTCGCGCACGCTTGAGCAACCCCGCCAATCGCTTGTCATGACGATGGTTCCTCTCCCGGTCCACGAGCAACGCCAAGCGTTCCTCGAAACCGAGCGTCGTACTGGCGCTGTGAGTGAGTTGTTCCTCGAGTGCAGCGGCCATGGCGGCAAGGCGCAACTCGCGCGACTGCTCCAGAGTTTCGTTGAGCATGTCATTGACCTCCGTTCAGTGGTAATAGCCGGAGCCGCGCACATTGCCGTGCGCTGGGCTGACCCAGTTGGCTTCGCCGACGCGTTCGACGCGATCACGACCGTTTATGAGGATGTCGCGTACGTGCCGGTAGTACACGGCATTCAGATCGATTGCGAGCGCGCTGTCCGGGGGACAGCAGCGCATGGTGGCCATCGTTCGTACGCTCATGGGCAACCCCGATCTCATTCTGCTCGATGAGCCCTCTGAAGGGCTTGCCCCGCTGGTCGTGGATGCGTTGCTGAAGCAATTGAAGAGGCTCAAGCAGTCCGGTCAGACGGTGCTGATCAGCGAGCAGAATCTGCGGTTTGCCCACGAACTCGCCGACCGTGTCTACATCATTGAAAAAGGCGAGATCCCCTACCAGGGTACGCCCGCCCAGCTCGCGGCCGAGCCGGAGATCCAGCAGAACTACCTGATGGTGTAGGCGCTGCGGCTACCTGAGCATATCGGGTGAGATCAGCCCAGGCAGGAAAAGCGATACCTGCGGCCAGATGATCACCAGCAGCAGCACGAAGAACATCGGCAGCAGCATGATCATCACGTCTTTCAGGACGTCGCGCATGCGGACATTGACGATTGCGCATGAAATCATCAGGCACAGCCCGTAGGGCGGCGTCACAAGACCGAAGGCAAGCGATACGATGCCGATCATGGCGAAATGAACCGGGTCCATGCCGACTGATTTGGCGAGCGGTTGCAGGATCGCGCCCACGATGATGATGGCCGGAATGGCATCGAGAAAGCAGCCGACCACGAGAAAAACCAGGGCGATGAAAAGTCCCGCCGCGATCGGGCCCATGCCCCAGCTTAGGATGTTGGCAAGGAGCGACTGCGGGACCTGGTAGTAGGCCATGATCCAGCCAAAGGCGCTCGCGGTGCCGACGCAGAAGAGCGTGACGCCGGCCAGTCGGCCGGTATCCAGCAGGGCGTTGTAGAGTCCCTTCAGGTTCATCTCTCGGTAGACGATCACCGACAGAATGGCCGCGTAGATCACCGCGGCCGCGGCGGACTCGGTTGCGGTAAACCATCCGAAGATTTTGCCGCCAATGATGATGACGGGTGTCATCAGCGCCGGGATCGCGATCCATAAGGCGCGCAGCATCTCGCCGACGCTCGAGCCCGCATAGGTCGGGTAGCCGCGGCTCACGGCATACACGTGTACCGTCAGCATCTGCACCAGTCCGATGAGGAGGCCGGGGATGATGCCGGCAAGAAAGAGCGCGCCGATCGAGGTGGTGAGGACTCCCCCCCACACAATCATCAAAATCGAGGGCGGGATGATCACCGCCATGACTGCCGAGACGGCGGTGATCGCGACCGAAAAGCTGATGTCGTAGCCTTCCTTGACCTGGGCTTCAATGAAGATCTTGCCCTGGCTGGCGGCGTCGGCGGTGGATGAACCGGAAATGCCGGCAAAAAAGATCGACAGGACCACATTCACCTGGGCCAGGCTGCCCGGCATGCGGCCGACCAGTGCGCGCGACAGGCGGACCAGCCGATCAGTGATCCCGCCGATGTTCATCAGGTTGGCGGTGAGCAGAAAGAAGGGTACTGCTAGGAGGATGAAGGAGTTGTAGGCGTTGAAGGTCTCCTGCACCAGCAGCATGAGCGAGAGCTGCGGTTCGAGGGCAAGCATTGGCAGGCAGGCAAGACCCAGCGCGACGGCCACCGGTACCCTGAGCGCAAGCATCAGGAAGAAGGCGCCAAACAGTAGCGCCGCAGCCTGCCCCGGCGAGAACAGAAGCTGACCCATGGTTTAGTTTCCGGCGGTGTCGGCCGATCGAAGAATGCGGAGCATGTCGATCATGTGTTCGCCCTGGAACAGCAGCCAGGTGAGACCCAGAAGCGGCCAGGCCATGTGAATGGTCCAGAGCGGAAGCTCGGCGAGCTCAGAGATCCGGTAGATGGCGAACTCGGTGAATTCCCAACCGCCATAGACGAACACGCCTGCGAAGACCAGGATGCCGATCCCCGAAAGCAGTTCGAGCCGGGCGTGGGCGCGCGCCGAGAGCGTGGGCCAGACATCGACCACGAAGTGGGTGCGCTCGCGCAGGCCCACCATCGCACCGATCATCACCGTCCAGATGAACATCAGGCGGGCGAGTTCTTCGGTCCAGATATAGCCCGGAATCAGTTCGGTATGCCTTGAAAGTATCTGAAGCGATACCGGGACCAGCAGCGTAACGAGCGCAGCGACCATCAATACGCAGAGCACGCGGTACCAGGCCTCGGCGAGCCGACGCCAGAGACCGCGTGCCGCCGGGGAGGCGTCGGTCACGAGGGACGCCAGGCTCAGGCTGCGTTGATTTTTTCGTACACCGCGAGCGAGTCGATCTCTTTGGCGTAGGCCGCCATCACCGGGTCGACGAGCTTCTTCATGCCCGCGCGGTCATTGAAGGTGATGCGCTTCAACCTGCCGGCCTTTTCGAGCGTCTCCAGACGCTGCCCATCGCTACCCGATTCGAGCTCGCCGCCGTAGAGACCGGCTTCCTTGCCGGCACGCATGACCGCATCCTGCAGACCCTTGGGCAGTCGCTGGAAGGTCTTGACCGAGAAGCAGAGCGGCCGGATGGTAATGGCATGCTGCGTCATGTTGAGCTGCGGGGCGACCTCGAAGAATTTCATCTGCTCGACCCCGGCGGCCTCGTTTTCGCCCGCCTGGATCACGCCATTCTGGATTGCGTTGTAGACCTCGTTGTAGGCGATGACCGTGGGAGCCATGCCTGCCGCGGCGAAGGTCTTGCTCCAGATCGGGGCGCCCTGTACGCGTACCTTGAGACCCTTCATTTCGGCGAGATTGCTCACCACCTTGTTGGCGAAGATGTTGCGAACACCGCCGCCGCCATAGCCGATCAGCATGACGCCTGCCCGCTTGGCAATATCGTCGGCGATCGGCTTGAAGAGATCCTGATCGATCACCTTTTTCCAGTGGGGCAGGTCGCGGAACAGGAACGGCGCGTCAATGAAGGGTGCGGCCTTGGAGAAAGTCGACATATGGGCAGGCGAGGCCACCGCGAAATCCACCGCCTTGCCCGCCGCCATGTATTCGACGTACTGCTTTTCAAGACCCAGCGAACTGTTTTTATGGATCGTGAAGTTGACCGGCTGGTCGTAGTATTTCTTGATCAGGTCGGCGAAGCGCTGCATCGCCATCGTGTAGGGGTGCTCGTCATTGAACTGGGAAGCACCGTTCAGCGTGATCGCCTGCGCCTGGGCGCGGCCGATGATCCCAAAACTTGAAAAGGCGGCCGCGGCGCCTGCCGCGCCGACGAAGGCTCTGCGTTGCATGATGGTCTCCCTGTGATGTTCTTGTCTGTGTCCGACGGCTTGGCAGCCCGCCGAAACACTTGGAGTGTAGCCGCTTGGATCGCCGCGGTCGAGGGACTGGTTGGGCGGCGGTTGCCGGGCCGGGCGCCGGCCCCGCTGGTCAGCGGGGGAGGGGCCCCGTGTGTTTTCCCATGAGCAGTAGATGCCGCCCTGCCGGTCTCGCGCGATGGAATCGCGATCGTTTTCATGTTCCGCGACGCGCCCGCGCCAGTCATCGGCGCTGTCCTGTGGCTGATAGCCGATCCTTCGCACGGCCTCGTCAGGCCACCAGCCATCGCGGTTTTTCGAGGCGCCGTATACGATCTCGGCGCGCTGCATGGCCTGAGAGTCGGTGAGATCGGAGCGCACCACCGTTTCGCCCTCAGTCGCGGGGTCCATCTCCGCCCGGTCCACCAGCACGAGCGCCCACTGCCCCTTCCAACGCGCCCGCAGCATGCGTCCGATCAGACCGGCCGCGTCTGTGATCATCACTTTTCTCATCATCGTGTTCGATCTGAAGGACGCACACGCGATTCGCAGGGAACTCGGATCGGTCTATCGCGATATGAGATCGGGCAGGATCACGAGCCAGGACGGTACCCGTCTCGCGTATGTTCTCGACCTGCTTCGAAAGGCTCATGAGACCGGACTTCTCAAGGATCGAGTCGCGTTGCTTGAGGAAATCGAGCGTATCGTTATGTCGTGGCGGTAACCGCAGACACCGCTTCGAAAGCGTTGCGCGACCAAGCGTGCTGCGGAAAGATCTCGAGCGGCCCTTCGCCCCCTCCCACCGCCCGACAGGGATCGGTAGGCCCCGCAAAATTTTCCGTAAGAAAGGGTGCTGATGTGTCTGCTCCTCGCCTCAGCCTGGAACGAAGACCAGAGGTATCTTCGCTCTGCGCCCTTGAAGTCTCTGATCGACTGCCGTTAGAGATGAAGGCCTGCGAATCAAGATGACAATCTCGCAACTCGAATCCCAGTTAGCCCAGTGCAAAACGTGGCACTCGGAGGCGCTTAAAACACTGTCCGAAGCAGGAGCTATTGAATACCGTCGGTTAAAAGCCCTCTTTCAATCTACTGGGCAACAGCTCACCACTATCGAAAAGTCGATCCTCGAAAACCGAATAGAAACGGCTCTATGCCGTTTTGTGTGGAATCCAACATTTTCATCGCGCCCCGGGGGGTGCGATCGGGTTAGCGGGTAGGTGGCTGAGTTTGGATATTCGCAGGTAAGCAATGGCGATGAAGTGTCGACTCGTCCGGAAGCCGCGCGCGGCGCGTTTGGCTTGTTGCAACAAGCCGTTCATTGCCTCCACGAAGGCATTGCTGCGATGATCGAGCATCCCACGGACCACCGCATCAAAGTGGCTGCGCACGGTGGCGGCGAGCTTCTTGAAGGGCTCGAGCCGGCATCGCCTCGCCCAACTCACCCACGCTCTCAGGTCAGCGCGTGCACGCTCGTGATCGTTGTGTTCGCGCGCGGCGGCATACACCGCGCGCAGCCCCATCTTTAGACGCCACGCTCGCGAGCTCTTCAACTCCGAGCGTTGCAACCAGTGCATCGCCTGGCTCTGCCGGGCAGTCCACCCCGACGGATTGCGTCGCATCGCCCACATCAGCTGGCGCAGCGCCGCAGGCCACAGTCAGCACTGAAGTCATGCTGCATGTCAGGGCTAAGATGAAGGCGCTTTTGCAGATCCCATGATGAAAGGCTGCCTACATGGCCGCCATTTCTAGCCGAGGAACGCCATGACCCAAGTCGACTTTATCCGTGGCCGCACCCGCATGTTCGGCATCGTGGGTGATCCCATTGCGCAGGTGCGCTCGCCCGAGATGATCACCTGGGAGCTGCAGCGCCGTGGTGTCGACGCCTTGCTGGTGCCACTTCATGTTCCAGCAGCAGACTTCGAGCAGACCATGGCGTCACTGATGCGTTTGGTCAACTTTGGCGGCTTTGTGATCACCGTGCCGTTCAAGACCCGTGCCATGGCCTTGGCTGATCGCTTCGGCTTGCAGGCGAAGGTCATGGGGAGCATCAATGTCCTGGTGCGCCGACCCGATGGCCGATGGAGCGCCGACATGCTCGATGGCATGGGCTGCGTCGCGGCCTTCAAGCAGCGCGGCATTCGCATCGAGGGCCGCTGCCTGACGATTTTGGGGCTCGGCGGCGCGGGCGGCGCGATTGCGTGCGCAATGGCCGCCGAGCGACCGAGGCAGATGCGCCTGCATGACCTGAGCGCTGAGCGCCGCCAATTCATCACCGACTGCGTGGCCCGAATCAGCCCAGGCACCCTCGTCGAATGCGGCCCACCCCGCATCAACGATGCCGATGTGCTGATCAACGCCACGCCCGTGGGCATGCTGGACGACGACCGTTTGCCAATTGATGTCACAGCCTTGCCACCTAAGCTTGTCGTCTTCGATGCGATCGTGATGCCCGAACAAACGCCCCTGCTGGAACTGGCAGAGCGATGTGGCTGCACCGTGGTGCGCGGGCGGGAAATGATGCTTGGTCAGATTCCTCAATTGGTGGACCGATTGCTCGACCCCGATGCCATTACCACCGCTTAGGGGACGTTCGGAGTCCGACCTTGACCCTCTGAAAGGTGTTCTCAGTCCGATGATCACGCAGCCATGGCGACTGACGCAGGGCTGGCCGGCTCCTTCCAACCCGCAGCAGTCAATCCCGCCTTTCAGCAAGCAGGCGATGTCGCTCGCAATCTAACCCTACCCTCCAAGCATCTCGCCCACCCAACTGTGCCGCATTGATATGGAACGTTGTTTGACCCAAGCGATCTTTGTCGCGCCTGCATGGAGGGCTTTGGGTGGTGTGCGGGATTCATCGCGCGATCAGTGGTTATTGACCCAGTTCTCGACTTGTAAACCCGGAACGCCTCGGAAATCCGCCTCGTTATTGGTGACCAGCGTGACCTCCAATGACAGCGCGTGAGATGCAATCAGCTTGTCCAGCGCATCTTTGTTGCGTTCACGGTTGGCCGCTCGCAGCGGCCCGTAGGCACGTGCTGCGCGAGCTTCAAAGGGTGCAACCAGGATGTCCTCAAGCAGGCTTTCGAGCCGCACTTGGTTGTGTGCCTGTGCTGCACCTGAACAGGCCACCCCGTATTCCAGTTCAGCCAGAGTGATGGCCGAAATCACTACGTCGCCCACGAAACAGTCAGCAAAACGCGCCCGAACCTGCGGCGGTTGGTGCTTCATCAGGTAGATGCAGATGTTGGTGTCCAACATGTACTTGGGTTTCATAGAGCCTCGCGTTCGCCCTCGACGTTAAGGCCTCGGCCCTCACTCATGAAGTCGGGGGAGAACTGCGCCAACTTGCCCAGCACGTCGCCCATGCGCCGACGGGCCGGACGGATGCGTAATTCATCCCCCTGGCGCTCGATGACCAGTTCGATGTCCCATCTGCTGTAGGCCAGCTCTGACGGGATGCGCACGGCCTGGGAATTGCCGTTTTTGAAGAGTTTGGTGTTGGCCATGGGTGCCCTTTCAAAGTGGCAAATGGATGTACACGTACATCTTAGCGGGCGCATCCGAATTTGTAAACACATGGATGTACGGTCATCTTCATGTTTGGCAACTGCCAAACGGTACGCCGAGCAGGTGGCTTCCCCGAGACGTGGCGACAACAGCAATGTCAAGCTCAGGACGATGACGACAGCCGCTGCGCCTTGAACAAGGCGCGACCAAAGGAGCAGCGCCGGGGTGGCGGCTGCATCCCCTGAGTCCTGCTTCCTGATCAAGCCGTTTAAAGCCGCAGTGCCTTGATGCCCGAAAGGCTCTTACTGGCCTTCGCTGCGACCCGCGCCTGCCAGAGATCGTATGCAGCCTGCTGAGCCAGCCACACCTCAGCCGCCCCCCCATGGTCGCGCCCCAGCCAACGCTCAATGCGCAGTGCCATCGCCGGGCTGATCGCAGCCCGCCCATTGACTACCTTGGACAAAGTCGTCCTGTCGACGCCCAACTGGGCAGCTGCTTCGCCTACTTGCAGATTCAAGGCAGGCAGGATGTCGTCCCTCAAAGTGAGGCCAGGGTGGGGTGGGTTGAACATCGAGCTCATAAACACCTCAGTGGTAATCCTGGTAGTCCACCAGGATGGCATCGCCATTTTCAAAAGCAAAAGTCAGACGCCAGTTGCCGTTCACGCTTACTGACCAGTGGCCTGAGAGGCCGCCCTTGAGGGGATGCCAGTCCCACCCAGGACGATTCATGTCTTCAGGCCTTGTGGCCGCGTCCAGCGCAGACACTTGCCGAGCCAGGCGCGGGGCATGAGCGGCTTCGATACCGGCGCGCGAGCCGGATTTAAAGAAGCGCTCAACGCCCTTGTTCCTGAAGCTTCGAATCATTCCCAACTGTAGCGCGTAGCGCCACGCGCAGCAAGTGCAGCAGCAATCCGTTGGGGGTTCGAATCCCCGACCCGACCAAAAAAAGAGGGGTCGAAAACTGAGCGAGTTATTAAACAATCGCTTCTGGGCCGCCAGATATTTCAATACTTCAATTTCAACTCACAGGCGCCCTCGTGGCGCCTGCTTCGTTTGGACCCGGCAGGCGGCTTTGCCAAGACGGTGACTCATTGGCTAAAATGGCTAAAAACTTGAGGGTCCACGATGAGAGTCTCTGCCACTGAAGCCAAGAACCGATTTGGCAGCCTGTCTGCTCAAGCTAAGCGAGGACCGGTGTTCGTCGAAAAGGCGGGCCAACTCGACACCGTGATCATTTCCGCCGAGCACTACCACGCCCTGCAGGCCAACCACGACAAAGCCAGCCGCGCCGGGCGTAAGAAGAGGTTCGAAGCCGAGTTCGGGGACTGGATCGCTGCCGAGAATGCCCGCGTCGAAACGAACGGCGTTCCTGGTGCCGACTTGCGTCCTTGGTGAGGCATGCGTGGCCCAGTACGATGTTTTCGCCAATCCGAGCAGTAGCGCCAACGCAGGCATCCCCTATGTGGTGGTGATCCAGAGCGACCTGCTCGATGCCTTGGCGACGCGCCTGACCATACCGCTGGCGGCGCTCGATGCCAACACCCGCATACCGACCGCGCTTTGCCCCGCCATCACGGTCAAAGGCAAGCGCCTGCATGCGCTTGCCCACTATGCGGCGCCCTTGCCTGCCAAGGTCCTGCGGCGTCCTGTCGACAACGTCGCAGCGCAGGCATCTGCCTTGGTGTCTGCGATGGACACGGTGATGTCTGGCATCTAGCCAGCCTTTTTGGCGTACCACCTTCACATCCGAAGGATCAGCGGGGTAGGCTGCATCAGGTTCGAATCCCTGATCTCACCAAAATCAGGGAGTCTGAAAACTGAGCAAGTTAGTAAACAATAGCCCATCTGCTCGACCACCTGCCAGTAGGACTGCGGTGGCACGATCACCAGCATTCCTGCGACCAGCGGCAAGCCCAGTCGCGACAGCCTGCCCCCGAGCCACCCCCGGGACCCGCGGCCCAGCGCGATCGCTGTCACGGCGCCGGAGATCAGGAACAGCAGGCTCATGCGCCAAGGGTTGACGAGCCGCATCCAGGGCTCGAGAGCGGCGCTCGCCGAGGGGCTCTTGAGGTGCCAGTCCCTGCTCACGTAGTAATGCCCACGTGATAGGCAATGAGAAGCCCCAGGGCGAGAAGCCGCAGGGAGTCCAGGAACGGGAGGCGCGCGTCGGTCCCAAGCGGCGCGTGTGTGGCGGCAGAGCTGGGGGGGTGGTGTCACCTCACCCTGCCCCGCGACGGTTCAGCAGCGCCATCAGCCGCGAGGCCTCGTCGATCAAGGGCCGCGGCACGCGTTCGACACGACGGGCCTTGCGCGTCACGAGGTCGAGCATCCTGAACATGGCCTCACCGGCGGCCAGGCCCCAACTGCGTATCCCACGGCCGAGCGGGCTCACGCCATCTGCAGTTCGAAGTGCACCTCGCGGCCCATCGCCGTGGCAATGTTGACCAGCGCGTCCAGCGAAAAGCGCGACACGCGGCCCCGAAGCAGGTCGTTCATGCGCGGCTGGGTCACTCCGCAGCGCTGGGCGGCTTCGGTCTGGGTCCAGTTGCTCTCCTGGACGATAGCGGCGATCTGACGCATCAAGGCTGAACGGGCGCGCAGGTTGGCCGCCTGCTCGGGCGTGTCGGCGATGGCGTCCCAGACGCTGGCGAAGGATTCCACCTGCTGCACAGGCTTCTTGCTCGTGGCGTTCTTTGCGGTCTTCATCTAACGCTCCTTGGGCAACGCGAGCCATCGCGTTCGGGCTAATTCAACATCCCGTGGACTCGTCGCCTGGGTCTTCTTCTGGAACGCGTGCAGGACAGCCACAAAGTCCTTCAGGCGCGCGGTGTAGATCACACGGTACGTCCCCGACTGGTCCCAGATTCGAAGCTCCTCCACGCCCTTGCCGATGGCTGGCATGGGCTTGAAGTCGGCAGGCTGCTCGCCGCGCTGGACCTTCTCCAGTTGGTAGCCGGCGTCCTGCCGCACGTCTTCCGGGAACTCCCGAAGACGCTTGAGCGAGTCGCCGAGGAACCGTAATGGCTTCACGTTCGCACTATATTTGATTGGATATAAACGGGCAACCTTCCACCTAGATGTTCAGTTGCCGCCTGTCTGAACCCCTCAGGCGGCTGCAGCCGTACCAAGTTGGGTGATCTGATGAATCAGACAGGGCCATGTGCTGCGAGGCAGGCGTTGAAGGGAGAGGGGTCGCAGCCGCCCCATCGAGTTCGAATCCTCGGCCCGACCACCTCAGAAAACCTTCTGACCGCAGACTTGTTGAGGGGTCAACTCTGTGCGAGCGTTTTGCCGATGAGTTCGCCCTACAACGAATGTCCCATGATGCCGCTCGCCGCGGTGGCCGTGCTTGCGTGCGCGATCTTCGGATTAGCGTTGGCGAGTACTGGGCTGGCTTGCAAGCGGAATGACCGTCGATCAGATCCTGTCCGACTACCCCGAATTGTCGATCGACGACGTTCGAGCGTGCCTCGCCTACGCGGCATCGCGCGAGGCCCATGAAGTTCGGATTCCGGCGGCGGCTTGAAGCTGCTGCTGGACGAAAACCTTTCCAGGCGGATTATTCCGGCGCTATGTCAGAGATTCCCCTATGAACCACTCTGTGATGAAAACGGTTGTTCAAAAGTTCTATGCCGATGTGTGGAACAAGCACGACAAGTCTGTCATTCCCTATCTGCTTCGCTCTGACTTCACGTTCAGAGGCTCTCTCGGTCCAACCAAGACTGGACATGCCGAGTTTGCCGAGTACGTTGATTTTGTCCATCAGGCCCTCGGTGCATACCAATGCGACATCCTTGATTTGGTCGCGGAGGGTCACCAGTGTTTTGCTCGGATGCGGTTTTCAGGAACCCACCGTGCCGATTTCATGGGCTTCAAACCTACAGGAAAACAGGTCGAATGGTTTGGTGCGGCGCTCTTTTCTTTCCGGGACGGGTTGGTCGCTGACCTCTGGGTCCTCGGCGATGTGCATGGCTTGTTACAACTGCTGGAGCGCAACAACGAGTGAGCCTGCAACCCTCGCTCTGGCTCGAAAGCAGCTCCATGCCGAGGGAAGTGGTTCGAATCCCCAACCGCACCAAAAGCAGGGGATCTGAAAACTGAGCGAGTTAGTCGAGGAGCCGAGCGCAGCAAGGCGAGGTGACCGAATCCCGGCCTTCGCTAAAGGATTCGAACCAGCTATCTGGTCCGCCTAGTGAGAGGGTTTGCTAAGCGGCGCGTTTGGCGCGTGTTGAAGGCCCCTTCGCTAATTTTTCCGCCATACGAGTCTGCCAGCCAGGTCCAGTCGCCTTCCAGCGTTCGATGACATCCGGTGGTGAACGAAGGCTGATCATTTGACGCGGGTTCTCTGATTTTGGTCTCCCACCTTTCCTCAGTGTGGCTCGAGCCAACATATCCTCGGTCAGTTCGGGAAGTTCCTTGTATTCATGAGGCTTGATCACATGCGAATCGACGCGCTTGAGATCAGAGCCCAAGGTACGGCGCGAGGCGAGTTTGCTCACGATCATTTGCCTTTCTCATGCTGAAGATGTGGCGATCTTGGCCGCGCGGCGATCAATCTGGATCCAGGACTGGAGGTCTTCCAAAAATTCTGGGTAACAGACGGCGACGCGCTCGCCCTCACGCGTCGAAGCCGACTTTCTTTTGCAGGTCTATCAGTGAAGTCGGCGCAACGGAGTCCGAGCGGGCCCGTGCCAGCGCCGAGAGTAGGCGCTGGGCATTTTTGGACGATCGCAGCAAGTGGGCGGTCTCCACCAGACTCTCCAGTTCGTCGGCCGCAATCATGGCGACATCACCACCCGCGCGACGACGCACCGCGATGACTTCGCGGTCTGCGACGGCGCGACCCATCAGCGACTTGATTTGCTCGCGGGCCGGGCGGTAGGTGGTTTCGATGGTCATCGGTTTCCTCATGAGCGCGGGTTCATGATCGAGAATAGTGGTACATGAACCCTTTACAGATGGGTTGCCGCGGTGAGTGGTGCGAGAACCTCAAGTGCGTACAGCACGTGCCACCCCAGCAGGCGCTACTTTTCCGGCGGCATTCTCAAAGTTCGATCTTGACAAACGCTTACGATTGCACGAAGATCGTGCCGCACCAATTTACGAATGAACGAACATATGACTGCTGCAGCTTCCAACGTCGCCGTCAAGGTCGTCGGCGCCAACGGGCAAATCTCCCTCGGTAAACAGTTCGCTGGCCGGCAAGTGCTGGTTGAGGAGCGTGAACCCGGCGTTTGGATTGTGCGGACCGCCACTGTCATTCCAGATAACGAACGCTGGCTGCACGAACTGCAAGCAGCGGCTGATCTGCGTTCGGCCCTCGCTTGGGCGACGGCGAACGCTGCCACCGACAAGAACACGCCCGCGGTAATGAAGCGACTACGCAATGACCGCAAGTGAGACGACTGACAAAGTCTTGCTGGATCTGAACAACCCCGTTTTTCAGGCGAGCCTGTTCGGTCTGCAAAAGCCGGAAAGACATGCCGCTTTGGAAACGCTGAAGAAGATTCGGCAGTTGACGTGGATTCAGGTGTACCAAGACAACGGGCTTAAGTGGGAAAAAGTCGTCAGTGTGCGTCCTCCGCCAGGGATCGAGGCGATCTACTCGCTGCGACTCACTCAAGCGCGCAGGGCAACGGCATACCGCGACGGCTCATACATGCGACTGCTGACGGTAGCGCCAGACCACGACAGTACCTACGGGAAAAAGTGAAGCCTGTCCGGGCTGTGGTCGTACACCACGCCATGTTGGGGCATCCGTATGTTCACCCATCCACCGCAACCGGCTGCGTCTTTGATACCGGCGCGTTCTTGAAGTGCAGGCCGCTACGCTGCTGGAATGCGCGGCGAGGTTCCGTATCACGATCCGCGTGAGCTGATCGGCGATGTGTTGAGGTTTGGGAAGGACTGCGAGGTGATTGCGCCGGCGGAACTGCGAGAGACGGTGGCGGCTGAGGTGAAGGCGATGGCGGGGGTGGATGGGAAGTAAACGCGCTTACCCTGGATAAGAGCCGAAATCGGATCATATTTGTAGCCGTTCAACGTGCCCTCGGAGCCTGTCACGGATGTGATCTACGCCGACCTTTCCATCAGCATGTCCTCGTTCAAGAAGAACCCAGCTGAGGTGTTGCGCAATGCTGGCGAGAAACCCGTTGCGGTGCTGAATCACAATCGCCCGGCTTTCTACATGCTGACCCCGCGCCTTTTCGAAGCGATCATCGAAGAAACAGACGACCGCGATCTGGTGGCCTTGGCGCGCAAGCGCCTCGCTCGCAAGGACACCGCCGTCGAGGTCGACATCGACGAGATCTGATC
>Ga0194116_10004795_pt1 | contig 15228 bp, 10 predicted proteins | sample TA2MahsurfametaG_4_FD_148617 | JGI IMG/M metagenome (GOLD analysis project Ga0194116, IMG submission 148617) | Freshwater microbial communities from Lake Tanganyika, Tanzania - TA2015008 Mahale S9 surface | ecosystem: Environmental > Aquatic > Freshwater > Lake | place: Tanzania: Lake...
CCAATCCCCAATCCCCAATCCCCAATCCCCAAGAAATTATCATACTATCTAAATCTATTTTTTTTAAAATCAACATCTAATTTTAACTCTTATTGAACAAAAATCATTAATATCATAAATATTTATTTTATATTTTTGATTTATAAAAATTTTCTATGAAATAAGTTTCAAATCTTAATCTTGGATAATATTTCAACAATTACAATCTCTATTTTCGTGAATTCATAATAAGAAAATTAAAATAAAATTTTAATTAATCATTAAAAAACTTAATTTAGAACAATTTTAAATATGAAAAAATACGCATTTTGATAATTAAATAATATTTGGTTGATTGCTCATGGTGAATCTATTATCTAGACTCAATTTTTTCTAGTATGCAAAAATTAAATATCCATCCAATTTTTTCTTCTTTTCACTCATATTAACTCCAATATATTTAACATTCGGATTAAATATAATTTCAATTGGACGTTGAGTTTTATCTTTGAAATTCTTAAAATTACAAAATAATTTAGCAGTTAAAGCGTCTTCTATAGACTCTGCACTTACAAAACTAAATATAAAATACTCTTTAAATATCCCTTTTAAATTATTTTCGTTTCGAAGACTCCTATATCTAGCTTTATCGTCTTGCTCTTTTAGTACTATAAAATTTTTTTTTTTTTCTTCAGTAGTTTCAACAGAGGAAAATGGGAGATTTTGAGGCTTCATAATCAAATCCTGGCTTGGTTTCAACAATTCTAATTCAGGTAATAATCGCAAAAATCTTGCAACTTCTTCAAATAAGTCCTTTCCTTCTGGAATAATAAACTTTTCTTTATAAGTTATTCGGTTTTTATTTGCTATTTCTTTTACAGAGAGTTCTTCTTTTTCTTTATCTAATTTTTCTGCTATTTTTTTGGGATTTTGCCTGAAATAATTTATTAATTCAATAATCCTTGTTTCTATATATTGTTCATCTATCAATTTAATTCATTTTGTAAAGTTTTGAATAAATTATTTAAATTAAATTACCTATATTTGAAAATACTCTAGTGTTATTTTTTAAAGAATCATTGTATAAATTGCTTATCATTAATTCTTTTGTGTGATTATTAGTGTCTTTATCGAAATCAGAAAAATTTTTTTCATTTTTTTTACTATTTTTAATTGATTTCGGGTAAATATCCTCTATATTTCCATTTTTGGACACACTAAATTGATTTGAATAATCAAAATCATTTTGTTTATGCGGATTTGTCTAATTTAAATTTAATAAAAATTTGAAAAAGAAAAAGTTTAATAATTTGATTAACTTACAATGTGGACATTTTTTGGTTTAACTGGTGTGAGTTTGCCCATATCAATATTACTAGGATCTATTGCTTTTATGCATTGACAACCCATTAAGATTCTTTATGAAATTTATTAATTTTAATTATATAAAAATTAATGTATTTAAATTAAATAATTAGATTATATAATCCTAATGATTCAATAAATATAATGTAAATTGATAAATTTTTAATTTTAAATTTTGATTTTTTGATAATTAATTTTATTTAAAAATTTTTTTAATATTATAATTTGATAAATAAAAAATGTTTATTAAAAATTAATTACTTGAGAAATTTAAAATTTTTATAATTGAATTACTCCAAAATGTATTTATATATATTATTTAATTCTTCATTCAATTTCTTTCCATTGAATTCTTTAATAAAATAAATTGAATTCTTTTCATCTAATATTTTTTCAAAAATATTCATCAAAAATGACATAATTTTCGCTATAGGAAGTGAATTATTTACTATTATATCTCTGCTTAAATAAGTATCAAAATTTAATTTGAAAGTTTCAAAAATAATAGAAAAATCAAATTCAAAAGAATTGAACAGTATTATACTAAAAATATTTGAATTGAAAATATCAAATAAATAAGTATAAAATTTAATATATGCTTCAATGCTGATTCTGTAATCATTTATCGCTTTTTCAAATTCTTTTGGATTAGACGAATTGATTAAACTGCTTGAGCTATTATGAAAATCTTTGTTCTCATAAAATTCTATTTTTTCAATAATTTTATTTTGATATTCGTTGAATAATTTGTAATAGAATTGATTTGAGTTTTTATTTATTATTATTTCTTCAAGTTTTTGTCGAAATTCATTTATTTTTTCTAAAAAGCCTTGTAATGTGAATGTTGTATTTATTAGTATTTGATCGCAAACAGGCTTTATTAAATTTTCAATTTTCTTATATAAAACTTCTATGAAATCATTTAAAATCTGCTCATTTTCTTTTAATATCTCTTCTTGAATTGTAAAAGAAATTTTAATATAATCTCCATTTTTAAAAATTTTTATTTTTTCTAAGAGTAAAGCTTGGATTTGTTTGATAATTATTTTAAATCTTATTGAATAAAGGCAACAAAAGAAATACAAAAAAACTTTAAATTTGAATATTATCCACAAAGGAGTTATTTGCTCTTTTTTCCCATTAGACAGACTTTTATAAAGTTCATAGATTGAAGTAAACTTATTTAAATTTTCTTTTTCATAAATCAGTATTTTTTTTACAGTATCTGAATAATAATTTTCGAATTTTTGGTAGGGATTTTTAGATTTATATTGTTGTCCTTCATTGATATCTAAAACGTTCATAATCATTCTACCAACTAAATTATTAATATTAGGCGCAATTAATTTTTTATAAACATATGATGAGATTCCTAAGCCTAATAGAGTAATAAACAATTTATTTTTATTCTCTGATATTTTTTGTGAAATTTCAGCTAAAAAGTCTTTGTTGGGTGTAATTGAATCAATTTCCATATTTTTACTTTGAACTAATCCTAAATTAGGTTTATCAATATCTATTGAAGTTTTAATTAGATCTGGAGTTTTATTTTCATTCATATTTCTGAATATAATATTAATAATAATAAATAAAATATAATGAAGAGCATTTATTTATCATTTGCATATTTATTTTTATTCGCTTATCTTTTAAAAGGTTCTAAGAGCTTAAAATCAATCATAGAAGATAATTTAAAGCATCGAGATTTAGGATGTATCTATTTATTTTAATTAACTAATTAAATACAGATGGAAAAGAAAATTATAATTCAAATATGTATAAATATTTAAATGAAATTTGGTCTAAAGTAATTATGTAAATTTTTAGTTGATTAAAATCTACTTAAATTATTATATGTTTATATATTATATATAATAAAAAGGATTTTCAAACTAGAATAGAAATTGATAATTTTATAAGGATTTTTGATAACGATTATTTTTATTTTAAAGATGATTTTTCGAATAAAAATATAAAACAATTTATTGAAACAAATCAAAATCAAAATGATATCAAAGCGAGAATTTTTTCTTTAAAATGGGGTCAAAAAAATAACTTATATCCGATGACTATTATTGAAAATTATTCACCTATTTATCCTGAATGGAAATTTTATTCTTCCCTTTTGACAAATAAGCGTGGATATAATAAACTTATAAGAATTTGCTTTCGAAATTTAGAAGATGAAAATTTAGCAATCATAAGAAATTATAATGATAAGTGTGAAGATTTTGTTGATAAAATTCCAAATACCTACAGTAGAGATAATCAAGAAAAGGAAAAAAATAATAGATATATACACAAAAAAAATATTAATACATTATTCAAAAAAAATAAAATAAATTATAAAAAGTTAAATAAAAACCTTAGAATAATTACAAAAAAAAGCACCATTCCCAATTTTTTAAGGAATTTCAATAAAATTCTTAGTTTGAAAGATATTGATCGAGAGTTAAGTAGAAAGAAAAATAAATTAGAAAATTTAAGGAATAAACTTCAATTGAATGATTAGATAAATAAAAATTCCTCCAAATTTGGAAAGAAAAATTTTTTTAAATATTTATCAATAAATAGAAATAAAAATCCTATTAATATTATCTAAGATTATTCTATACGAATATTATTATCTATAAATCTAAAATATTTTATATTAGTGAATAATATAGGTTTGGATTTTTCATATTAATTTCAAATTTACTCAATTTTTATTAATTCTTTGTAAATTTTATTAATCAATAACAAGTATTATGTATTGAAGTACACAGATCTACAAACTAAGATTTGAATTTTTTACATTATTGTGTATTTTGGTCCTTCTCCTCCTTGAGGAACAGTCCAATTAATGTATTCGTCAACCATCTTTATAGAACAGCATTTACAATGCAAACAGTTTTGGGCATTAATTTGGAGTTTGGGATTTCCATTTTCATCATTTACATATTCATATACTTTTGCAGGGCAAAACCTCTCCTCAGGTTTATCATAAATTTCAACAGACTTTTTTACTGAATCTGTCTTATTTTCTTTAATTTTTAGATGTGAAGGTTGATCATGATCATGATTTGTTCCACTTCTTGCTAAATTTTCCAACAAATCAAAAGTTAATTTTCCATCATGTTTAGGATAATCAATTTTCTTATAATATTTTGCTGGTTTTAAATTTTCAGAATCTTTTTTCCCAGGTTTGAAACTCCACCATTCTTTTCCCTTTAAAATAAAATTCGTTAAAAACCCATGTATAAGTCCAAACAGTAACCCTTTGCTAAATCCTCCTTGAAAATTTCTGCTTTTATATAGTTCTCTATAAATTTCAGAATCTTTCATGTCTTTTTCATATTTTAACAAATTAATTCCATAATCAGTATTTTCTTTTTGGCATAGTTCTTCAAAAATATTTTCAGCAGCTGCTATTCCTGATAATATAGCATTATGTGTTCCTTTTATTTTCAAAACATTCAAAAATCCAGCAGCATCTCCTACTATCAAACCTCCAGGAAATGTTAATTTAGGAATCGAATAGTATCCTCCTTCATTCAAGCATCTGCTACCGTAAGCGATACAGCGTCCTCCTTCTAAATATTTCTTTATATCTTTATGCATTTTCCATCTTTGAAATTCTTCATAAGGATTTAAATAAGGATTTTTATAGTCTAATCCCACAACAAATCCAGCATGGATCAAGTTTGGTTTCATGTGATACATAAAAGATCCTCCATAAGTAGTTGAATCCAAAGGCCAGCTAACACTATGTTGCACAAGACCAGGGTTGAAATTTGGATGATTCTCAGGTACTTCCCAAACTTCCTTAAAACCTATTCCATAATGTTGATTTCCATTTCTCAAATCAAATTTATCTAATATTCTTTCTGTTATAGATCCTCTACAGCCTTCCGCCAAAACAGTCATCTTAGCTTTTAAAATATTTCCTGCTTGAAAAGTATCCTTTTTCAAGCCATTCTTTGAAATTCCAAAGTCTCCAGTTATAACTCCTAGAACTTTTTCTTCTTTTTCATCATAAAGAATTTCATTGGCTGCAAAACCTGTAAAAATATTCGTTCCAAGTTCTTCTGCTTCTTTTCCAAGCCATCTACAAAGCTGAGATAAACTTATAATATAATTTCCTTTATTATGAATTTCTGCAGGAAGGAAATATTCTGGAATTGAAATTGAATTTTTATTAGTTAAAAAAAGAAATTTATCTTGAGTAACCTGAGTTTCAACTGGAGCACCTTTCTCTCTCCAATCTGGAATTAGTTGATTTAAACAATCAACTTGAAAACAATTTCCGCTTAAAATGTGTGCACCAATTTCAGACCCTTTATCAATGATTGTTACATCTAATGACTTATTGTGTTGCTTTGCAAGTTGTTGAAGTCTAATTGCTGTAGCAAGCCCAGCTGGTCCTCCACCCACTATTAATACATCTGTTTCCATTTCATCGCGATATACTTCTTCAGAGAAATTTACTTTTGAAATCGAAAAAAGATTCTTTTGTGATCTTGATTTAGAAAAGTAATCTTTTATTAGATTATGAAATTGTTTTTTAGGAAAGAAATTTTTTATAAAAAATTTTTTTCTATTTGTGTACATTTTTTTATATAAATATTAAAAAAAAATTTAAACAATCATCACATTTGTTAATAAAATTAGTTAAAAATAAAATTAATTGTTGTTAATTAAAAAAAAACAAAATATTAATTTAAGATATAAATTTAATTATGCATTAAATTAATAATCAGAATAAAATTTTTACAATTAAACGATTTTCTATAAAAATCATTCAAAAATTTTTATTCAAAATAAATATTAAATCTGAAATGAGTCTTTAATTAAATATATTTCAATTGAATTTTATAAAAAATATATTCTAAATTTATTAAAACAAACTGTATTTATATCTAGATTAAGCTAAACTCGCTAGTTTTTGAAAATATTTTATAGATTCATTTAATCAAATATATATAAAAAATTTGATTAATTTGATTTCAATATCTATGAATGCAAATCTAATTTTTTATAATATTTAGTTAGGAAATTCCTTATGTTGTACATATACCGACTCTCCTCAGTTATTATGTTTTCTGATAAAAATCTTATCGTTTTGTTTTCTGATCCTTCTAATTTGAAAAGGAATATTGCTCTAACAAAATTCATAATAAAATTAACTATGACACTAACTAAAAGCAAAGAAATAAGAGAAGGTATAAGCCATGTTTTGATAAATCTAAATTTATTAATTTGAAAAGCTATAGAGATCAAATAAGTTAAGACATATAAAATAAAACAAACCAAAACCAATAATAATATTATAGAGATGATTGATTTAATTATTTTCATTTTATTTTTCTTTTCAATTTCATTAAGTATTTTGTTGGGAAATCTCTTATAATCCGCGTAAACTTTTAATCTAGTTTGAGAAACGATTTTCATCCTATTAGTTTCGAATTTTTTGCAGTTCGGAAATTTATCTATATATTTCATTTCCAAATACAAATTGTTTCTTATTTCATCCACTAAATTTTTAATATATTCAAAATTTATAAATGTTATAAATGAAAAAATAAAATAATCATTTATACATTTTAATTTTTCTTTAATTTCTTCTGGATTCTTATGATTTCCTCCTTCAATCATGAACTCTGTTTGTCTTGCACAAAGAAAAGATTTAATATTTAAACTATCAACAACCAAATTATTATTATTGATATTATTATTTTTCATTTTTAAAGAATTATTGATAATGGCATTTTTTATACCTTTTAAATCTATATTTTTATAAAATATTAAAAATTTTTTACCCATTTTGCAAACTGTTGATCTATTATTGTTTATTACCTTTTCCCCTGTAGAATATTCTGAAGGGAATAATATTGGCCCACATATTTTTTTCATGGCAATCATTTCTCGAAAATTTGATTCAATTTTTGAATACTAATTAAATTGTAAATTTTTTCAAGTTTTAAGGAAATTTAATTTAAATTGTTTAAATTTAAAATATTTTCTATTGAATTTTACCTTGTAACTGGTTTAGTTATATATTTTTTAACATATAATTCTATCATTTTTTGTCTTTTTTCCCAAATAGAGACTGCAAGAGTATCGAATTTTAAGAGAGAAGTGAACATATAACAAATGAAAAAAATCAATATTTTCGCAAATACTATATTGATCAAAGTCATTAAGACCTAAAATATTATTTGATTAATTTATTTATATCTATTTTTAAATATATTATAAAATGATGTTTACATATCTTAATAATGCATCTAAATTATTTGGATCCAAAATTTCTTTTATGCTTCTCTTATTAAAAATATCAGAAGGTTTTACATCTCTATAGAATTCATTACAAATATCAACGTGAGATTTAAAATAATAATCATTATTTCATAAACAAATCTAAAAACTCTTGGATGATCGTATTGATATGTATTTATAATTTTAAAGAAAGGATAGTCGTACTTAAAATGAATAAATCAGTAAAGAATTAAATAGTTTACCATAGTAACATAAAATGCAAATTGGAAAATGTTTGCATGATGAAGGCCTTCTAGATCAGCAAATACAGTCTTTAAAACTTGATGATCACTTTGATAATTGTTTTTTATCAATCTATTATCTTGTTCAATATCCATCAAGATTAAAATAATAGACATTATGATTAATAAGCTGATAATCCCACCGATAATAGTAAAAGATAATGGATTCACTATTTTATTAAATTTATTTTATTATTCTAATAAAAATTCTTTTGAAAAAAATTCTTACCTAAATTATAGTCTATTATTTTGTATTGCAGAAGTTTTTGTATTCTTGCAATCGCAGAATTTTGTATGGAAAAAACTTCTGTACTTGTTCGACATATACATATTGTTAGGTTTTTTTCATAATCAAATTTACTTCCTAAACAATCAAATAATTGAAACTTCCCCAAATCCTTATTTCCTTCTGTAGAATTTTTAAGTTGATCAAATTCAAGTCTTGAAATACATGATGTATTATTAATAGCATTTGATGAGTAATTTTTTCCACTAAAAGAAACTGTAACCAATAAATTGTTTTTAGTATTCAATGTTTTATTATTATTAATATCATAGGCGAAGAAGTTCATTGCAATATCATTTTGCATGGGATTATTATCCTTCGCCAATAATTTATTATTAACAATATTTGATATAATAGCAATATTTGAAACATTCGCTAGATTTGTGATATTTAAAAATTGCTTGAATATAGAAAATTCTTCATTTGTTGAACAAATTGAAGAGGTTGTATAATCACATTCTGTTTCTTGCTTTTTTATTTCTGATTTTATGATTTCTTCTAAATCATCTGTTGCACTGTTGTTAAGGCTTTCCTCTAAATTTCTATATGAAACCATTTGTAATTTAATTTTGTCTTTTGCTAGTACTTCAGCGACTTTTTTAGGATGATTAAAAAAAATACTTTCTTGATCATCTACTAATCTATCAATTTTTGAAATAAAATTCTCGAATTCAATACTTATTTTTTCATTTTTATAAAGTTTATAAGATAGAGAAGTAATAAAATTTTTAAGCATGTTTTGCAATGTGTCATAATTATCTAAATTTCTCTTTTCAGTGGTAATATCTTTTAATTCGCTATTATGCTTATAATTAATAATCAATTGGTTAAAGACTTTATCGGCTGTATTCATAAAATAAGGATAATCTTCTCTAATAATTGGTAAACTTCTATTTGAATTCAGTTCTCTTGAAAATTCATGCAAAATTCTATTCAAATTGCTGGTTTGATCCACACAATGAGTTTTATTTGGGAAAGGATTTAATTTAGAGACGTAATTATCAATTAAAGTAAAAATAATTCTAGAATCAATTATTGAACTCTTGTAAAAACTATCCAAACCTCCTCGAATAGTAGAAATTAAAAAATCTCCGATGTCTTTATAATTTGTGGGTTTGATTTCAATGTTGCTTATATAATTATTTAATGCATTAATCTTAATTGTGTTATCATTTATTCCTTTTAAAATGTCTATTACAGATTTTGCTGGAATAACATTAATTTTTTGGTGATCATTTTTATTTAGATTTTTTATTTCTAATCTATATATGCTACCTCTATTTGATTTAATATGCAAAACAATTTTTTCAAAATCTGGGAGGTAAAATATCAATGATTTTTCTTGGATGTAGTTAGTTAATTTGATTAATTTATTGGATAAATCTGTATAATGAAATTTCATTATATAATTTTTTTTGAAATTCTTTGGATCATAATTTATTCCATTAATTTTTTCATTTAAACATCGAGTATCATCAACATTTACTCGGATTTTGTTTAGGATATTTACATTATCAAAATTTAATTTATCCGATTTTTCCGAAATCAAATTTTCAAATGTTAGATTAAAACATTTTTCAAGATTTATTTCGTTATTTTTATTTATAAGAATTTCAAAACTTTCAGATTTTCCTTTGGATTTTATAATTGCTTTTACTATTAATCCTACTTCATTAGTATATTTGTTCAAATCAATAAGTTTAACTCTAATTGAATACATTCCATTATACTCTGCTTTTTCAACTTCATTAAATTTCCATATAATTTCAGTTATATTTTTTTGTGGAATATATTCAACAGTATTATTAAATTCTTTATTTGATGGTTTATTTTTTAACTTTATTTGAAATATGTAAAAATTCGTATAATTATTATCTTGAAATGATTCTATCCAAAAGCTATTATTTTTATTATTTCTTTCATAATTTATTTGACAATACTTACCGGATCTGTTTTCCCCCTCACAATTACAGGATCCTTCTTGATTTGGACTTTTATCTCCATAACATATTTTTGAAATCTTAGATTCTTTTTGACAACTCCATGTTTCATATATAGGAGTTGATTCAGGTGGGCAAAAATCAACACATTTTCCTTCATAGAAATATGTATAATTACTACATTTCTCGCATATTTTAGTAATAGGATTCTGTATTCGATAAAAATCATAACAATTTTTTTCACATTTATTTTCAAGTATAAATTCACATTTCCTACAAATATTTTTGGGACTTTCAATAACATAACCTACTCCACAATTATTTACACATTCTCCATCTTTATAGTATATTCTATCAGTTGAATTCGAACATAAATTACATTCATTTTTCAAATTTTTTTGATAACCTTCTGGACATTCCTTAATGCAAATTGGTTTAGAATTTATATTAAATCCATCAACATATAAAAATGTTCCATTCTTTTGACATTCATGATAATAAGTACATTGCTTTAAATTATCTTTTAGAGATAATTTTAAATTTCTGCAATCTGAAATGCATTTATTTTCATCTTTAAAAAAATAATTATTATCTAATGGGCATTCTTGACAAGTATTATCTGTATAATTTGTAAATAAAAAATCCGAACATTTTGACTCACACTTTCCTTTTTGTGCAAATTTTTGATCTCGAAGGCAGTTAAAGCATTTATAATTATCTCTAAGTTCTGTATTTTTAGGACAATTCTCAACACATTTATTTGAATCCAAATCCAAAAAAATATCTTTTTGTAAAAGAGAACAATTATAACATCTATATTTTTCAATGTCTCTTGAATATATCAGAGGATCGCAAGTATTCTTACATTCTCCATGGAAATAAAATTGATTTAAATCAGCGCAATCAACACATGTGTTATTTTTATTATCATAATAATATAAATTAGAATCACATTCTTCTTTAAAGATGCAGTTATAAACCTTGAAAAGGACTTTTTTTACCAATCTACAATCTTCACAGAGATTTTTATCTTTATTGAATTTATATCCACCTGGACAACCAGAGACACAAGTATTATCAGTAGTGGATAATTCCCCTTTTGGGCATTTTTGGCATACTTTAGTTGCATTTACGATTCTATATATAGAAGCATCAGAGCAATTATCAACACATTTATTGTTTTCAACAAATTTTTCTTTTTGACAAGTAATACATTTGAAATTATTAATATCTTTTTCCGTATATTCTGGACAATCATTTAAGCATGTAGGTGATTCTGAAAAGTAAAATTTATTCAAGTCTTTACAAAAATAACAAGTGTTAGTTTCATCGTAGAAACTTTCATTAGGACATTTATCCACACATATATTCAATAGAGGATCATAAAATTTATTCAAAAGCTTACAATTTTCACAAAAATAATTTTTTGTACTAGTATCAGTTCTTGTTCCTTTGGGGCATTTGTCATAACAAATCTTTTCATAATAAAACCCTTTTATTCCTTGAGAATTCTTACATTCATAGCAAACATTATTCAAATCATAAGGAATATAATCCTCGCATTTCTCTTGGCACTTGGAATTCAATAAAAATTTATTTTGTTTTTTGCAGAAATTGCACAAATGAAAATCATTATTAGTCTCAGTGAAATCAGGACATTTTTGAATACAATTTCCTTCAAAAAAATATTTTCCATTGTCTAAATTACAATTATAACATTCATTAAACTGGTTGAAAAGCTCATAATTCAAACAAGCATCAACACATTTGGTTTTTTCGCTATTTAAAAATTTTCCTCTATCCTTACAAACATCACATATTTTATTCTGCACATCAATAACAGAGCCTGAAGGGCATTTATCAATGCATAATTTAGAAGATAAAATCATGAAACTCATTGATTGGATTTCATCGCATCTATAACAAATGTTATATTTATCTGAGAAGTAATTAAGAGGACATGAATCAATACAGTTACCTTTATATAAATATTTATTTATTTGTTCTGATGAGCATGTTTTGCATACTTTTAAATTTTCGTCTAAAACGATTCCATAAATCGGACATTTCTGAATACATTCATTGTCAATTTTATAAGTATTAATCGGACATAATTCACAAGTCAAGTCCTTTTCAATCATATTTATTGAGCATTTATCCAAGCAATAAGAACTATCAATGTTGGTTAAATTTTTGAAAAAATATTTTTTTTGAGTATTGGCGCAAATTGTGCAAATTTTTTTATCATCACACTCTGCTTTTTCAGCTCTAGCTAAATTACAAATTCCATTATAATAAAACTGATTTATCTCATTACACATATAGCATCTAAAATTTGAAGGATTTATCAAGTAATTTTGGTAACAGCTTTTAACACAAATATTTTTATTCAGTGTTTCATTAAATTGAGTATAGACATCTTCATCTCTATTCATACAAATGATACAATCATTTTTTTCTTTATCCAAAAATCCATTTGAAGAACAAGCTGGAACACAATAACCTTGTTCAAAATATTTTGAAATGGTATTTTTGGTGCAATCTAGGCATGAATTTCCATTTATTGGATCTAAATTGAGTCCATAATTGGTAAAATTTTGACAGGTAAAAACACATGATTGTGTATCTTGATTATAATTTTCATAAGTAAATGGACATTCTAAAGCGCTTACAGTTGAGTCTTTAATTATTAAGAAAGATGCTTTATTATCAATGATATTCTGGTTTATAAAATTTTGATAATCATTTGTGAAAATTACATTAGTAATAGATTCAAACTTTTTTAAAAATTGGATTTTTCGGGCATATAAATTTATAAGCCCTATATATACTTGATTATTAATACTTGCTTTAAAAGTAATGTATTCTGTTTGTTTAATAAATCTAATTAATTCAAATACTGCATCAGGTATTAATTCTTTTAAATTAAACATGTATTTAGTAAGTTGATTGAAATTATGAAAATATACATTTACCTGATCAGCTGTAAGAGTATTATAAGAAACAACAATAGCAAACCTTTTGTCAATTGTACTTGAAATGATAATTTGATCATTTATTAGTTTATTAGAATAAGCCACTTCGACAAAATAGGATTTTGTCGTATATATACCATTACTTCCAAAGATTTTGGTAATATAATAATTTAAATTTTCTTTATTCATAGAAAAAATTAATATTTCTACATATTCATCTATAATTGGTTCAGGATCAGTATTTGGATAAATCAAATTGATTGCCAAGAAATTTTCTTTGTCATTATTATATATAAGAAAAAATCCATTTATAACAGGATCAAAAACTTTAATTTTATTCCATCCAATATAACCTATTATAAGTTTTGTATCTTTGGAAGATTTACTACAAACAATTCTATTGATTGAATCGTTTGTATCATCAAAAACCTCTGTTAATCTTACATTTGTAGAAGATATTCCATTTGTTTCAAGATTATAAAATCTTTTGGAATTTTCTAAACATATATAAAAATTAGTTTCACTTTGTTTAAGAACTTCTACTATATTCTTAAAAGGCTGAATTTCTATTTTAAGATCTGCACCAAAACTTAAATATATCTTGGAATCTTTTTGATATGTAATAAATGGATTTAAGTTTTTAATTTTGAAATAAGACTGAATAGGATTTAAATTTTGATTTGAATATATGTCTTTATAACTATAGACCCAATCATCTTGTACTGCTAAAAGCCTTGTAGTATTTTTTCTATGGCCTTGAAGAGAATTTGAATTATTGGAAAAAATAAATGATAAAATCTTCAGTAAAATAAATAAAAAAAATTTCAATTCCATTTAATTTTAAAATAAATTATTTTAATATTTATGAAGTGAATAACCAAATAAGAATTTGAATGATTAATTCATATGATTAAAATTCAAAAATTAAGGTTAATTAAATAATTTATTAAAATTAGTTTTAGCAAGAAGATCTTATTTTTTAATTATTGAATAATCAATTATAATAATACAATTTCAAATATTTAATTTAATAAAGTTTATTATTTTTTATTCCAATTTTGAAAAGATTTAACTTGAATAATAAATTAATATGTGTTTATTCTTAGTGATTAATAAATGATATATTAAGTTAATAAATTTAATAGAAAATGGAAAATAATGGAACTTCGACAATAGATAGGAAAAAAATGCTAATTTACTTTCTAATCACCTTACTCAATACTATTGAATATTTATGGATTAGCAGTATATTTCCGGGATCAATTATTAACAGATTGGTATTTCTTACAATGATTTCCTTATTTTTGAATTGGATATATTATTTCATAAGATTTTTAACACATTTAGATTTAAAGCTCTTGCATGATATTAAAGAAAGGAGAATGTTTAAATTTAGTTTTAGTCTTTCATTTTTAGTAGTTGTTTTATATTGGGGAATGATACTAGCTGATCCATCAACATTATTAAAATCAGAATCGAAAATTCCGATAGTTCTTGATTTATTGCTACATGGTTGCAATTTTCTTATAAATCTATTGGAACATTTAATTATTGAAAGGAAAGTAAATGATAGAGATAAATTTATAAGTTGGAAATTTTTTTTTTTTTTCGCTGTTTTTTACACAGTGGAAATAAAAGTGGTTTATTGGTTATTTAATTTCAGTCCGTATCCTCTTGTAGAGACAATGACCATACCTGTGATGATATTTATGAATATAATTGCGATGATGATAATGGTTCTCGGGGAATTTATTTATAATAAAATTTCTATGATGGGAATCAAAAAATTATTGATTGAAACTGAAAATTAATCGCTTAAAACAAACTTGTATGAATTTATAAATTTAATTTTAAACTTTATAAGAATCTTCTTGTAAAGTTATTTTATTCGAAGTTATGTAATTTAAAATAAAAAATAAAAAAATCAAAATGTTATGAATTTGCAAATCTTTATAATTAATATTTTTAATAAATTTAATAAATATTATATAATTTTTATTTCAATAGAGAAAATAATTAATTCATATATGTAATTTTTATGTCTTTTGAAAAATTATAATTGAAATTTTTTTTATATTTAATCTTTTTTAGAGCTTTTTATCAAAATTTAGATATTTAAAAATTTGGCAAATGTGAATTTTAAT
>Ga0194116_10004797_pt1 | contig 15226 bp, 6 predicted proteins | sample TA2MahsurfametaG_4_FD_148617 | JGI IMG/M metagenome (GOLD analysis project Ga0194116, IMG submission 148617) | Freshwater microbial communities from Lake Tanganyika, Tanzania - TA2015008 Mahale S9 surface | ecosystem: Environmental > Aquatic > Freshwater > Lake | place: Tanzania: Lake Tanganyika...
TAGTAAAATAATTGCTATTTTTATACATTTTGAAAACAAGAATAGGCTAGATTTAAATTCATAACTAGCATATTTATATGAATGAATTATTATAAATAATTCTAAAATTATTCATTAAATTATAAAAATATAAAAAAATAAATAAGGTCCTCTGAATATTTATTATTAAAAATACAATAAAAATTAAATAATTTAAAAAATCAATAAATATGGAAAATATTGAGAACAACAATGTTGATTCCCAACAAGGGATAAAAATCTTAATGCAATCTTACTTAAGCTTTTTAAGAAATATAACAAACAAAAATCCTGACGAAGTTGAGAAAAAATTGGGAGAAATTATAGAAATTTTTTCTAACTTATCTGAAAAAGATTTATTTTGCAATAACGAAGAAATCAGTGAAAGCGAGAAATACTTCATTAATGATTTCGCTCCGGATCTTTTAAGAATTTTATTAGCAGAAAACACTAAAAATGCGAATATTCGTCAATTAATTTTCGAGTTGCTGAAAATTTATGGAAAAGAATTCTTCAAAGCAATAGATAATATAAGTCTTGAAAACACAGAATTTAAATACAACCTTTGGGAAAAAGTTAATAACATCTTTATTTGTGAAGATAATTTATTTTTCAGAACTACTACCGATAATAAAGATGCAGCAGACAGCTTTTTAGATATTATTTATGAAAAGCTCAATCCCAATTACCAAGAATGGAGAAATGAGTTGAAACCAGGAGATTTTATCGATTATCTTTATAAAGAAAATACTTCAAATTTTTCTAATTATAAAGGGCTAGGTATCTGTAATTGGACAAGAGCAGAAATTTTAAATATTGATGAAAACAGAGTTGCTCAAATTAAACTACTTGGAAATGATGATATTGTGAATATTTCTTTAACCTCTTTTTTTATCATGCCTTTTAAGATGCTTAGTTTAGATTATGAATGGAGAGAGCAGATTCAAAAAGAAGATGAAATTGATTTTCTTGATAATAGATCATGGTATAGATCAACTGTATTAGAAGTTAGTGAAACAATTAGTTTAAGTAAGTTATATTTGATTATTAAATTAAAAAAATGAAATTTAATTTAATATAAAAGAAAATAATTTATTGTTGATTTGTATCTAATTATTAAGAGAATTTGCTTTCTAAAAAACCTGAAGATGATGTAGAGCCTATCAAAAGACGATATCTTAAATATGGACTTCGTGTTTTTCGTCCGGAAGGTAGAAATTCAGATTCTAAAGGAAATCGTTTTTACGGGTGGGGAGAAACCTATGATAAAGAAGTCTCAGTGCATGATCCAAGAATACGCAAACCAAATACTTTCTCAAAAATTATTTATAATTATGATATTATAAATTATTATCCTTTGGATTCTAAACGCTTTACCGAACTTGAAACGATAGTACCATATCAGATTCAAGATTATAAATTCTTTATTATTCCCAAAAAATTCGATAATAAAAACATTACTAATTATTACTTTGAAATCCTAGACCATTTTTGCATAGAGCAATTTGGCTTTGACAAAATAATGAAAATTTTGAAGCTTATTAATAGTATTGAAATACAAAGTAACAATACGAAAAATCCCAGTGGGCAAATTATTGATCAGTTTTTCCCTGTTTTTTCTGTTGTTATAACTTTTTTCAACAATATAAATCAATTCCTTCATTTCCAATTTGCTTCAGAATATTTGAAAGAAGTTATAGAAATCTCGATTTCAATATTAAAAAAATTTTCACTTATAGAAACTAGAAATTTTAAAAGGGAAAAATTGGAGAATTTAATTAAACAACTAAAAGATATTATGTACCGAGTATACATCGACTCAGATGTAAATGCTATACTTGATGTTTTTGGTGTGGAATTCGGTATCAATTGCCTAAAAAATTCAATTATTCTTGATAAAAAACTACTAGGTTTTAAGGTTCTAAATGATACAATGAATGAAGTTGCTAAAAATTGCTCGAATTCTTCAGGTTTTACTGATAAGCATTTGCCAGCTGTAACCTTAGTTCATATTATATTAGAACATAACATATTCGATTTAATTTTCGGTCCCTCTTCACACTCGCAAATTTTGCAAAAAAGCGGAGATTTTTTAAAGAGCTTACTTATTACAAAATCATTGATTCCTAAAGACTTTCAAAAATTATTCGAAATTTGTGAAGAAGCCACAGATAATGAAACTAAAAGTTATATTTACAAAGGATTGTCAGCTAGTTCTAATCAAATGTCTGTAGAAGTTTGTTATTTTATAATTAATTATTTGGTCAACAAAAAATCTGAATTTTTAAAAACAGGGCTTAATAGGTTTAAAATAACTAATGATGACATTGACTTATTGATTAATTCTTTTAGAGCATTACCTCTAACTGCAGTTAAAGGTGTTTATGATCAAGTTGGAGACTTTTTATTCGATATTATATTCTATGAAGAAGATGATTTGGAAAATACAAACAATAATATTTCAAATTCAAATATGATCAGTTGCAATGCAAGTACAAGCAATTCTCCCAATATTCCATATTTAGATAAAAACAGCGTGAATTCAGATAATTTAATAAATAACAATGTCAATGTGAATTCTTGTGGATTTTCGATTCTAACTGGTTTAAAATACGAAAAATTAATCGAAGACTTTTTAGTTTTAATGAAATCAATCGAATTTCGAGATAATTCAAACAAGGTATTTGAGGATATTTTAAAAGTTTTAAAAAGTGGCAAACAAGAAAATAAAGAAATTTGTTCTACAAAAGATTTTATAGGAATTTTAAAGATTTTAAGATTGCTTATGGGATCATATTTGAACATTTTAGATGATTCCTCAAAATCAAGGCTTTTATTAAAAATTTATGAAGATTACGCAATTTTAGATATGCTCATGGATTTCATTAAACAATATCACAAAGAAGTCTGTGAATTGTTAAACAAAGAGAAAATGGAAAAATCAAAAAATATCAATGATAATTTGAACAAATTAGAATCGAAAAAAACAATTGGTGATCGTATTTTTAAGGTAAATAGAAATAAAACTCATAAACATAGTGATGTTTTGACTGAAATTATAAATTTTATAAATTATATGATGACAAGTCAGAAAATGATTAATTTATCAAAAGATCAAATTCTAACTCTATATGAAATATATGTTGAAGATCCTATAAATAAATCAGATGTTAATATTTTTTTCAAGATGCTGAAAGAAGCAGATGCTAAAAAATCCATCTCACAGGAGATTTTCCAGAATGTTTTTGAAATGATGATAGAAAGTAGAAAGCTTGAATTCTCAGATATATCCTTAGATTTATTTAATTGCGTATGGAATTTCTTTTTAATAATAAATAAAAATAAACACAATTTACTTCTTAATGAAGCAAATTCAAAACCCGAAGGTTATCAAAGCACTGGTCCTAGTGGTCAACAATTATACAGCTTTTCTTATAGCAATAGTCAAGATAAGAAAAATGAGGACATAAAATGCGTTGTTGATCCTAATCAATTAGTAGGAATTGATCTAATTTGGCGTTTAGTTTTATCAAGCAGTAATAATTCTCAAGTTTCAAAAGAGGCGATAAACAATTTAATTAAGCTTTACTTTAATATTAATTTAAATATCACAGATAAATCTTATGATCTAAATAAGGAGAAAAGCACAGAATTTATCGAAAAAAACAATAAAGATACTAATAAAATTAATTCTAATCAAAAAGGATTTAGTTGGGGATTACTTATTGAGAAATGTATAGATATTTTAAAGAAAATAACAAACATAAATTTAGAATATAAAAATCCTGAAAATAAAAATCAAGGAAAAAATGACATTTCTCAAGCAGAAAATAAAACAAAAATTATCAACTGCTTAAATATACTTCGTGTATTGATTGAAGAGAGCGAGAAAAAAGGAACTGCTGGATGCGTTTCACACAATTCTTTATTAAAATCTTCTATTATAACTCTAAAAATAGAAAATTCTATTAATTTAAAAGGCAGCTCAGCTGCTTATGCAAGAGAATCTCAAAATAATAATAATAATAATTCCAATATTGAGAAAAATTTCACTATAAAGGTTTATTCCAATACTACTCTCTGGGATTTAAAAAAACTTATCGCCACCAAAATTCATACTTTACCAGAAGGAATTAGAATTAATACTAATAATTCAAAGGACATTACTGATAATGATCACGGAAAGACTTTAGGAGAACTTTCACTAAAAGACTCAGATAAGCTAACTGTATTGATGAGTCAGGCATTTCAAAATATTCCAAAACAACCTTTGATAAAAAACGGAAAATTTACTGAAAAGGCTGAAAAAACACTCTGTGAAATCTTTAACATTTTCGCCAATGAAGATAGACTTATGGATCAAGAAAGTGCTGCCCGATTTGCAACAGTTGCCACAGATTCCTATGAACCCCTGTTAGTGGATGATTCAAGAGTAAAACATCTATTTGAGCTTTATGATTTTGATAAAGATGGTTTTGTAACTTTAGAAGGATTCTTGAAATTCTTCCATGATTCAATAGAAGTTAATAGGAAAGTTGATACTGTATGGGATAATATTAAAGCTTTTGGATATAGAAATGATCTTAAGAAGTTTTATGAGCCGCTTGATGAATATAACACTGAGTTGCACCTCATGCCAAGATTTTTGATTAGTAAAAATCAAGAATATTTTAATACTATATTTTCTCTCCAAGACGAACAAGAAGCAATAGCAAAAGAAGCTTCAAAATTTCTTTCGATAATTTGCACTAATCCTATTATTTATAGAGACATACTGATGTTAAGAGAATTTAATAATGGAAAAGAGATAGAAGAAAAATACATAGAGCTTTCTTCAAACCAAATTTCTCAAGAGACAGATATCAACGGAAAAGGAGAATTAGTTGAAAAGAGCAATTTAGATTTAAATCAAAATGATTTATCTAATATATGGATTAAATACATTGACGTTAACAATCGTTTTAAGCTACTGTACGTTTTACAAATAATTGAATCATTCTTTGAAGAGTTTGAATTTGCTGCAACAGACATAGATTCAGAATCTTTTGAATCAGCAATTATGGATGAGTCTTCAAGAGATGACTTACTTCCAAATCATAAAATATGGTGGATAGAAAACTTTTTATCAAAAGGAGGTTTAGAGTTGATAATTCAAAAGCTTTATTTGAATATAGACTTTAATGAAATAGTTTCTTCTCATTATTTATGGAAAAAAATTTTAAATTTATCTACCAAAATTATCAAAAATTCTTTTAGTTTTCTTTTCCGAGCTTTTAATTTAAATAAATCCGATATTGTACAATTCATACGAAAAGAGTCTTTTGGTGCTATAGATGAAGATTTAAGCATAAAAAATAAAACAAGTTTTGAAGAGATTAAAAAGGAAGATTCAAACACTGAAAAAATCAAAGAAGAAGGTAAAGTTGAAAATGTTCCTAATGATTTAAAAAAGCAATTAAGCAAAAAGCTTTCAAAAGAAATTGAAAATATCAAACAGGATGAAGAACTGATTCATTTAATTCATGAAAAATATGGAGATAGCATTATAAATAGAATAAACTTCGAGCAAATATGCCTTAAGCTGATGATTTTCTCTTATATAATTTCGTTAAAGAAAGAAACAGAAGTTGAAGAAAGGAATTTATTAAATAATTCTATAAATTTACTTAGCTTGATAATAATTTCGCAAGACAATATAAAACTATTCTTAAATAGTTTATTTAAAATAAAAGAAGACATAAAAGAGTACATTTCCAAAAACGAAAAAATCTTTAACCAGAATATAATAAATTCTTCAAATTATAATTTCTTACCTTCCGCAAATATTTTAACATTCGAAAACTTTATTTTAAATGGATTATTGAGGAACACCAATATAATTATCCGCATGAATTTCCAAAAATGTTTATCGAACTTATGCTCCAATTTGCAAAAAATAAATGAATTTTCTTTAAATGCTTTCTTAATTGATCTATTCAAAAATTTATTAATGAAAATTTCTTCTGAAGAAAAAACATCAAGCAGATATTTCTTTATATTATTTTCTAATTTAATTGAATTGAATACGCATCTAAGCGAAAAAGATGAAGAAAGTCTATGCTTCAATTTATTATTGCTTACATTTGAAAATCCAGCTGGACTCCCAGAAGATTTATTGATTGGATACCTAAAAATTTTAATTTTGATATTGAAAAAGAGAAAAGATTTAATAGAAAAAATTATGGAAAAATTTGACATTGTAAATAAAATCATCGATACATTTATTTTAAAAGATGTAGAAAAACTCAAAAGTTTATTCGATAATATGACAGGAGAATCACATCTTGAATTTTTAGATACTGACGATTTAAAAAGCTTTTTTGAAGATAAATTAAATTCAAGTATTTGCTCCGAAGCAAAAAATTCAATCTTCAATTTACTTTTGATCTTGCTAAAGGATAATGCTGAAAACACAAAAAACTTTTTCTCTGGAAAATTCTCGAAAATTCAAATTTTCTTAAGTGACTTGAAAAAAGATAAAAAAATGTATAATCCTTCCTCTGATAAAAGAAAAAAAGATGCTTTTATTGGTATAAAAAATTTAAATTCAATTTGTTATATGAATTCGGTTCTACAACAGTTCTTTAATGTTCCTTCATTCCGCTATGCACTTATGCAAGCGAATGATAATGAAAAGCCTAAACATACTGATCAAAACAAAGATGTTGATGATAATATTCTTCATCAACTTCAAAGGATGTTTGTTTATTTAGAACACAGCATAAGAGGAGAGTTTAATCCTACACAATTTTGCTATTCTTTTAAAGACTTCGATGTAACTTTAAAATTAAAATTTCTTGTTTCATTTTAATAGAATTTTTTATATTTTCAATAAATTTCAATAGTAATGCTATTAAAATATTTATTTTTAAAAACTTAATTTATAAATAAATAAAACCTTTCAAATTTTAAATTCTCAAAAAATTTTTAAAAAAAATAACTATTTAACTCTATAGGGCCAACCAACGAATGTGAACATTCAAAACGATGCTCAAGAGTTCTTAGGAAGACTCTTTGATAAACTAGAAAATTCACTTAAAAATACTGAATATAAATATTTATTGAATTCGATTTTTACGGGAAAAACTTGTTCACAACTTATATGCAAAGGGGGATGTGGAAAAATCCGTAACAATTTTGAAGATTTTTTCAGTTTATCATTAGAGGTACAAGGGAAAAAAACATTAAAGGATTCTCTTGAAAAATACATCTCTGAAGAAAGAATAGAGGACTTCTTATGTGAACACTGCCAAAAAAAAGTTACTGTAACAAAACGAAATTCATTTGCAGAGCTCCCAAATGTTTTAATTGTTCATTTACAAAGAATTATATTCAACTATGATACTTTTACTAATGAAAAAATCAATTCCAGATTAGAATTTCCAAAAAAATTAAATATGAAGACGTATTCAACTGAGATAATTAATAACATTGAAGAAGAATCTAATTTAGATAATTCAGAGAATAAGGAAAATAATGATAGTAATAACAATAGCCCTATTTCTGAGAAAAATACTAATAACAATGAAAAAAATGAAAATACCAATGAGTTTATAGATAAAGTTTTTCACAAAAACGAGGATTATTACGAATACGAATTAGTTGGTGTTGTGGTTCACTTAGGAGTAGCCAATGCTGGACATTATTTCTCTTATATTAACATTCAAAGGGAAGGGACTGAAAATAAAATGAATTTTAATCCTAATGATGAAACTCATATTAAGAAATGGATGACATTTAACGACAGTTCAGTAACCAATTTCAATTTAGATCAAATGGAAAAAGAATGTTTCGGAGGTTCTGCTAATGGAAAAGATGATTCCGATGATTTAATTGGGTGGAATAAAAAAAACGACTGGGACAACAGTAAAAATGCCTATATGCTTGTTTATGAAAAAATAAATAAAAATCCAATTACTTTAGTAATTCCTGCAAAGGATTTAACGGAAGAACAAAATACTGATGAAAATGAAAAGGAAACCAAAGATAATAATAACCTAACGAAAAATGTTATTCAAAAAAGTTTCAAAGAAATTTTGAATTCCAAAAAACTGAATAATCAGATTATTCAAGTCAATAAAGAAAATTACGATAAAATTTTAAAAGAAATAAGCAAATTATTCAGCGGAATCTCTCTGGATTGTGATGATACCGCAATCTCTAGACGAGATCTTACAAGGAAGAACATTTACGATTTTATATTTTATAATGAAAACAAAGAAGAGTATTTTTACTACATTCCATTCTATAAATTTAGCAAAAGAGAAAAAAGGGTGCTTCCAGCAACCCATATACGTGAAGTCCTAATGGATAATCTTCTTTTCCTAAATGATCAAAATATTTTCTGTAATGAATTTTCAGACTTTTTAGATAAAGTTTTAGCAAATTTATACGAATTTTATTCCAACGACCAAAATAAATTAGAGAATGAATCTTTATATAGAAATATCTTTGAAATTCTATATGGCTTCGCACTTAACATTCTTTCTAAGTCTTCTTCTCGCGATGCGCTTGGAAAGCTCATTAATAACTTAGTAAAATTCCTTGAAGTTTTCCCAGAATTATCAAAGTATACTTTAGAACATTTGATTAATAATAAGGAGTTGATAATTGAAATTCTTTTCAGCTCAGAAGAAAATGCAAATTTAGCATATAAAAATTTAATCTACAGCTCGATTCTTAATTTTGCTAAATTTTTCAAAGAAGAAATTAAAAACTATCAGCAACTTAAAATTGAATTTAATCAAAATAATTCAAATTTTCATAATATAGAAAATCATTCGGGTGAAAATACTATCTTTAATAATAAATCGGAAAATGTAGAAATCTCTGATTTCCTCAATAGTAACAAGCCATTGATTTATAAATTTATTGATAATTTGATAGATTTAATGCCAACTGAAGTCTCAAAAATGTGGAATAAAATGTTGGCTTATTTAGAATTATTCGAGTCACTTGCAACTTCTGATTGTGAAGTTATCTTGGATTATTTATTTGAAAAAGAGCTTGTCTCTCGTATGATCGACTTGGCTTTAGGAAAAGAAAGTCCTCTGTTTAAAAAGGGTGAAAGTCGTAATGAAATAGGAAATAAACTTGCTCCCCCAAAATTCACTCCATTACTAAATACTGTCAGTAACCTTGTACGCAGATGTTATACAGAAACTTGGACTAAAGAAATTTACGAGGACTCTAAAAAATCGCATAAACCAAATACTTTAATCGAGCTGAGTGAAAATCCTGAAAAAATTTTTTCATTATCTTCAAATGATTTCGAATGTCTTTATCAAAGGCAATTTTACAAGAAATGTATAAAAGATAACTATAATAACACAGGACTTTCAAAACTTTTGTCACATTTAATGTTTGATAATTTTGAATTAAGTAAAAAGAGAGTATATATGCTAATGGAAGCAGCTAATGAAGGAATATCTCTTCAAGATGCCAAAACAGCTTGTGAACTGATTTTCAATGTCTTAAATATCAATGATAGATTCAATATAATAAGATTAGAATGGATTTTTGGAATTCCACAAATTCAGTTAAAATTACTCGATACTGTATTTCCATCAATAATAAAAAATAAAAAAGAATCCTACACTGCTGAAAAAATTTATAAGTTTAATTCCACTATTTTATATGGAACGAACTTTGAATCATTTATAGAACGAGTAATTTACAAATATCAGGCAAGTATTGATTACATCACTATATTAAATTATTTCTTTTCTATCATATATAAAAATCCAAATACATTCTTATATTTCGACTCAATGCCACATCCGAAAGCTGAAAATTTAAGACTTAAAGATCATATTTTCCAAATAGCCAATGAAGAGTTAAATAGAATTATCAATATTACTTACAGTGAAAAGAAATTCGAAAAATCAATTATAGGAATCACTAATATAATGGATGGTTATGAAAATAAAAGAAGCGATTTTATCGAAGAACTTAACAATGAGATCAAAGATCGAAAATTCAAGTTCCAACCTTCTTACTTTTTAGGAGAAATTACAAAAGAGATAATCAAACATCATGAAGATGATGTGATAAACAAACATAACATTTTCTGTTTTGAAGTAGAATATGAAAATATAATCAAATCCATTGAAGAGGCAAATGTAAGTCTGAATTTAAATGCGAATCAGAAAGAAAAAATAGAAAATGAAGTCGAAGCACCAACAGAAAATTTAAATGATTTAAAAGTTCAAGAAAAAATATATGATAATTCAAAAACAGAAGCACAGTTAAAAGAAGAAGTAAAGCTTAGCACCATGACTCAAGATTCTACTAACAATGCTGATAATTCAAAAGTTTGTGATCTCAAAAACAATTTAATTGATTGTGATATAATGATTGAAAATAACTCTAATAATAATACTTCTAATTTAAATGAAGAAACCAAAACAATAGAGAATAAATGTGCTTATAATACAAATTATAAAAGTGTCCTTAATTTGCAAAATATAAATGATTCTTCAGCAGAAACAACTTATATTCAACATCATCCAATTAAAATTATTGAAGAGTTCACCAAAAATAACGAGGAACTTTTCTATAAGAAAAATATCGAAAACTTGATCTTAAGTGACAAAGTATATGTAAGATGTAATACTAATAATAAAACAGACAGCTTTTTAAGTCAAAATTGCATTAAAAGAATTATTCTTTATAACAATTCAGACAATGATTTTAAAATTAGATTCACTTTCTTTTCAGAAGATGATTTTGAAAACCTTTATATGCCCAAATCTGATGTTATTGTCATCGCAAAGAAAAACAGTGTTGTAAATGTACATACATTTATTAAATATGACTACATGTTACCTTGGAATAAATTAAATTTTTCAATTGATTGTGAATTATACGAAAATGGAAAAAACAATGATATCCGAATAAAAGATAGTAGTAATAATCTCAGAAGATCCAAAAGTGATCAAGATGTTAAAGGAAATAACAATGAAATTCTTGGTAAATCAGATTTTCTTAAAAAATATTTTTAAATAAATTTAATTGATGAATTTTATTCTTTATAGCTTTACCGTCTGTGGATGATAAAAAGAATGATGTATATGGTCCTCAAATTGATGGAGCAGCTGCTGCAGATGACTCAATTCAAATAGGTATTTTTTTATCCTTATATATTTAACATTAGTTTTAAAATTTTTTCTTTTAAAAGATTTAAAAAATGAATTAGATTGCATGAAATGCTTCCATGTTAATTACTTCAGCTCAAGCACAAATGTATATATTTGTACTGGATGTAAGAAGGACCTATTCTCTTAATCTTAATTACTAAAAATAATTTTTACATAGAAAATTCAATAAGAAAAAGTTTTATTTTAGATATTAATATAAAATTTAAGATTTTATTTTAATAAAAATCTTTTATTTTTTAATTTAAATAATAATTAAATTATTATACGGATGATTTATACATTGATTCTTATATCAAATTAAGCAATTAATAACTATTTAAATTTTAACAATTTTTTTTCTGAAATATTGTTAAATAAAAAGATTTGAATAGTAAAAAACTTTAAATAATTTCAAATGGGAGTGAGATCGAGATCTCAATATTAATAATCAAAATTGAATTATGATTTTCATAATAAACCTTATGATATGTATTATTGAATTCCAATATTATTTGGCAAATTTATATTTCTGAATTTTACTTAAAAAACGAATGACAACTGATTTTCCTTGAATTTGATTTAAACCAAATTCATCCATTTTTAAATTTCTTTATTCAAATCATTAAATTGCAAATTTAAATAAAATAAGTTTTAATCAACTTAATTTTTTACCATAATCATTTTTTAATAAATTTTATCTTTATTGATTACTTCAGATTTCAAAATAAGCTTAAATTAAAAAATTCAATTTGAAAAAAATAAATTTTATAAATATAAATTTTGAATGGAAAAGATGAAAAGTATCAACACATTAACTTTATCAACAAATAAAAACAATTTCGCTAATACTAGTAATAATAATACCAGGTTTTCTACTGAAAAATTCAATCCTCTAACTTCAAAGAATTTATTGAATCAAATAAGTTTTCAGAGTTTAGTAAACAAAAAGACCGGTACGCCAAAAAACTTTCAAAATAACAATTTTTCAAGCAATTTAGCAAACAATCATAACAATGTTCTAGAAACTGGAAGAATTCATAAAAATCCAAAGAATGAAGATTTTTTTAAGAAGCAAAATACCAGAAGCTTTAACCCCACTATGAAAAATGGTATATAGTTCGATTTTATTATCTTAAATTAGTTGATTTTATATAAGAAATGAATAAAAACCTTTCATTTTTCTAAATTTTTTTAACTTCTATTCCTCTCTAATAAACTAAAGTATTTTCAACTGATAGATCAACTAATAACAATTCTAAATCTTTAAAAAATATTCCGAATTTAAATATAAAAGCAAACAATTCAATTTTAAATACGAATCGCGAAAGTATTATTTCAACATTTTCCTTTTTAATTTAATTCACTTAAACAATAAAAATAAATTTGAAAGATTATATGGGAGTTTTCTATAGCATATCCCCTAAAAATTCTAGTTTCATTAAAAAAGAATTGAAACAGCAGATTTACAATAACTTTTACAATATTTTTAGTCCTCAAATTAAAAACAATATAAACATTTCTGATGTTGAAAAAGTTAAGGACATTGATCTTATGTCTATTAATGTTGATGAAAATAATAATGTTAGATTGAATAACATAATCAATAATCCAAAAAGTTTTAATTATGAGAATAAAAAGACTTTTTCAGCTTTTAAAGATAACAAAAGCTATAATAATACTATCGCTTCTGATAATGAAGAAAATTTAAGGAAAAACAATAAAAAATTCACTGAAAATTTAATTGCAGAAAATAAAAAATTAAACGAAAAGGTAAATTTTAAAAATTTATAATTATTCCCAAATTTAATGAGGAGAATAAAGCTTTCAATTATTATATAATTATTAATTTAAATTAATTAAGCTAAATGCAATAAAATTAGAGAATGTAAAATTAAAAGATGAAAATGAACAATTAAAATTATATGGTAAATTTAATAAATTAAATCATTAAAACAATTTTATTTTATTTTTACATGTAAATTAATAATTAGTAAAGGCAAAAAATAAAGTAATCACACAGGAAACAGCACTGGAAAATGAAAATAATACTGTCTATGCAGCTACTCCGACAATTTTCTCGGATTCTAAAACTTATAGGAATTCTAATATTCATTTAAATAACATTGATAAATTCGCGAATAATAGAGAAATTGTAAAAAACCCTTCTGAATCAGTAAGAGCAAAATACGGCTCCGATAAAATTAATTCCAAATCTAAAAGAGTAAAATTTATTTGAATAAGTTTAATTATAAATTTCAATATCTGAAAATTATTTATTTTTTAGAGCCTTGAAAATATCAATTACAATATAATTGAAAATCCTAATAGTGAAGACATCGATTCTTCTAAAAGGCTAAATGAAGATTCGATTATTTCTAATTCAGGCTTAAATACAAAGCTAACTATTTTAAAATCAAGGACAATTGAAATGTTTGAAAAATTAACAAAGAATCTTGGTCTTAAATGAGATAATATTTTTTTCACAGTTTAATAAGCAAAATTAATTATTTTCTTTATTTATTACTTTTTGATTATAATGCCTTTAACTAAAAACTGTATTTTTGATTGGTATTTGTTTTAGGAGTGATTATATTATAGATTAATACCATTAATATTAAAATATAATGAAATTCGACTAAATTTTAATTTATTTATATTATAAACATAAGATATTTTATTGGAATATATTAGTTAATTAAAACAATCTTTATGTGAAATATTAATGTATTTTAATAAATTCTTAGAAAATTAAATTTCTAAATATGATCTTTTAGAAATATCTTACGAGAAATTTAAATAAGGTAGAAAGTTCAATTTAGTCAATGTAGTATGTGATTGAAATTCTAATACTAATTTTTCATTTTAAAGATTCAAATTTTTTTCTCAAATAATAAAAAAATCTAAAAATGGGAGGAGGAAACGTCAAACGAACAAATTTAAAGCCTTTTGAGCTTCAAGATTTTCAATATATGACATCGCTACCTAACGATATTTTAATTGATTTACACAGGTTATTTAACAATTTTTGCAACTCAATTAAAGATGATGGTGTCATAGATTATCAAGAATTTTTAATAATGATTGATAAAAATGATTGCACTCTTACAAAGCATTTATTTCGAGCCATTGATACCAATAAAGACAATTGCATTAATTTCAGAGAATTTTTAAAATTCATCTGTTGTTTTATCACTGGGAATTTTGAAGAACAATCAGTTTATAGTTTTAAAATATTTGCAAATGATGAAACTAAATTAATTGAAAAAAGCAGTATGGCAGAATTCTTACGTAGTTCACTACAATTGGATAAAACGCTTTGTGAATATTTAGATGAAAAAGCAATAGATGAAATAGTGAAAATTTCCTTTGAAAAAATGAATATAATCGGTGAAGAGGATTCTTTGAATCTTGAGCAATATAAAAAATTTTTGGAAAAATATCCAAATATTTTGAATTGGTTTAAATTAGATTTAAATAAAATCAAGAATAATTTAAGAGAAAAAACAAGGTCTACAACATGCTTTGGTTAATTAAACTTAAATTTAAATTAATCCCTTTTTTATTTTAAGTTTTTATGGATATTGAGTGGAATCTAAAATTCCTATTTTTATTGTATTGAGAAATAAATTATTTGTTAAATTTATAAACTAATTATTGATCTTATTGATATTTTGTAAAAATCTGTTGTTGATTTTTTAAAATCAAGTATTTATTTTTTATTATTGACAAAAATATTCGAAATATCATTAAAATTCAAAGTAATTGGTGTCAGCATATTTTAAAAAATTTCAAGCAACATTTTTTGTAAGCTTAAACAATCGAAGGGGAAATTAATTTTAAAAAATCACGGAATCAATAGTTGATTTTAATATTCAAATTAATTTTAAAAAAATTAAATTAATTACAAAAAATTTAAAATATAATAATTAATATATTCCAAAATTTAATTTTATTCTTCAAATAAAATAAATTTTTAAATTTTTGAAATTTAATTTATATAAAAAATAGATTATCATTTTTCTTGGGGATTG
>Ga0194116_10004802_pt1 | contig 15213 bp, 14 predicted proteins | sample TA2MahsurfametaG_4_FD_148617 | JGI IMG/M metagenome (GOLD analysis project Ga0194116, IMG submission 148617) | Freshwater microbial communities from Lake Tanganyika, Tanzania - TA2015008 Mahale S9 surface | ecosystem: Environmental > Aquatic > Freshwater > Lake | place: Tanzania: Lake...
CCCAATCCCCAATCCCCATAAACAAATATTACAATCTATTTAATTATTTTTTATTTGAATTTAATTAAAAATAAAATAATTTTTTTTGCACAAAAATGCTTACAAATGAAAAAATTAATGATGATCTAATAGTAATTATTTTTATAACTTAGAATATGTATTTAAAAAGCAATAAAAGTTATGAGAATATTAACAAAAAAATAAATAGTATAAGTGAAGTCCTTGAGAAGTTCGGTAAATTTTATGAGAAAGATGAAGAAGAAGAATTTGATAATATTTTCAATAGAATAAACATTTATTTTACTAGTATAATCAATGAAATCAAACTCTCTTATTATGAAAATACAAAGGAATTAATCAACAGAGAAAATTTCAATTTATCGAAAATAAAGGTAGATTGAATGTTTTAAAATTTAAGAATATTTTTATATTTTATAAAGCCATCATTAAAATAAAAGGATTTGGAACTTCAGTTGATTAGAATAAAAGAAAAATATAAAAAAGAGAAAGAATTATTAGATTTAAATATCAAAGATTTAGAAAATAAATTAAAATCTTTAAATAGAGAATATATTGAAAATGAAAACAGATTAAAATTAATCATCCAAAATAATGATGCAGAAATCGTAAATTTAATTACAAATAATATGCTTGACAAAATTGATTTAAAATTTTTGAGCGATGGATGTTTTTTACAAGAAGATTGTTCTAAAAGTTTTGTAAATTTTAAATAAAAATTTAATTTTATAAACTTATCAACTATCAATATAAAATTTTACTAAAATAATTTAAATTAATTTGAAATTTGAATAAGAAAAGCAAATGCTATAGTGAAGAAAAAAAAGAAAATGAAGTTTATTTGGATAAAAATAATAAATCCAAACTGAATAAAGAAGAAATAGATGAGAATAATATTTTTGATTTAAACTATATAAATAACCAGAACAATTTATTTACTATATCAACTAATAATTTAAATTTAAAATACGTTGAAATACAACCTCAATCGAATAATCTTTGTGTTAATAAGAATAAAAAATTTATGGAATCCAAAAAAAGTATGGATGAAATTCCCATTAATTTATTTGAAAATTTGAAATCAAGAAATAAAAATTTTCTTAAAAATTCCGAAATAAAATCTTTGAATGTAAGAAAAAATTTATAATTTATTTTAGGATTTTGATAATACTCCATCATTATATGATACATATCAGACTCCAATGGTAGGATGCAATTATATTAAATTCACCAAAGATGGTAGAAATTTAAATGATAATTTTTTTTCAAAATCTCCTAATTTAGATGTAAATATAAATAAAAAGCTAATTAATTCTCACACTGTTTTTGTTAATCAATCAAAAAAAATTGGTGGAAAAAGCTCGAAGAGTATGAATATGAAAAACAACTCAACTACAAATTTAGTTAATAATTTTGAGTTTTCTAATAAATTAGATAAATGTAATATGAATCCTAAAAATACTCAAATAGGATATAATATAATAAAAAGTTATCAAGATCTTAATGAACTCAATTGTCTCTCTAATAACATTTTAAAGGAAAAAAACAATTTAATAATAAACAACAAAATTAATACTAATATTACAATCGGAAAGAATAATGCTATCAAAAATAATATTAATAATTTTATTGGTAATAAGAGCATAAATTCAAAGAATAAAAAAAGTCCTATTAAATTCAATAATTATTCCAACTACAAAATGATTAAACCACAAAAGAATTTGATTACTTCAAATATAAATAATGCTATTTCAAAATCTTATCTTTCTCAGGGCATTAAAAATGTAAAAAAATCAATTGAATTTGATAAATTGAAATTGAACGTATCTAATTTGAAGAATAAAATTAACGATCCTAATATCTGCAACAATATAACTGAATATAATTCAGAAAGCTATAAAGACTCAAGTTCACAACAAAATAAAAATCCTGGTAATAGCACAAGTCAAAAAAATAATTTTGTTTTAAATTCATCAGTGTCAATTCATAATAATTTTATTAACGATCAATCCTCAATTGAAAATTCGAGTTTGAATAAAAATCGTAATACAAAGATATTCACCAATATTAAGGGAAATGATCAAATTGAAATAGATGGTAATTATTGGGATCTCGAAAAAATTAATAATCAAGCCTCGAAATTTTCAAGGAATGATAAAAAGAATATTCTTTCTAATCTTTATTTAAATACCGTCAATGAATCATATAATATAGATGGGATTGATTTTACCAAATACAATTTCTCGACCAAGAATGATTCTTCTTGCTTTAATACTTATAACAATCAAAATATGCCCAATTATAAGAAGAACATGCAGTCTTCAGGGGAAAAGAATAAAATAAAAAATAAAAATAACAAGTCTATCGATTCCATGAAGAATTTATATCTTGGACTAAATAATCAAAGCGCTTCTTGTATTAATAAAGATCAGAAAAAATTCACCTTCGATAAAGATTCTTATATGTCAGTAGGATCAAAATATAAAAATTTTAACAACAATTTAATTGACAACTCAATGAAAACAAATAATATTAGTCATACTAATAATGATAGATCTTGTGCAGATTTATATAATAATTTTGTTGTAAATACTGATTCAAATAAAATCATTGATGAGATTGCTACATCTCAAAAGACCATTTATACAAATAATTTCAATAGCCCAAATTTAGACATCCCTGAATATGAAAATAAAAAATCTAAAAAAAATTTGATAACACAGAATAAAAAAATTAAGTGTAACAGTCAATTTTCAGTTAATTTAAATAATAATTTTCATCAAAATGTTAATATAGATTCTGAATTCTATACTGAAACCAATTCGAATAAAAAATTTTCTCGAGAAAGTAAATTTAAAGTTGAGAGTTTATATCATAATTTGAATAAAAAATATTAAACATATTTGTAATAATTTATATATTTTGTTTGGTTTTGATATAACTTAGAGGGTTAAAAATAAAACAAATTTTTTTTCATTATCAAATCTCTTTTATTTGAATTAATATAAATATTATTAATTTCAAATGCTCTCCAAAATTTAAAAATTTTTATTCTGAAATTTTTAATTATTATATACTTTGAACAAATTAAAATACATATTTTAGATAAAAAATATTAATAAAATTTTCATTAAAATTTATTGGTCAAAATAAAAGTAATTTATTTAATTATAATTAAAATTACTATAAATATCTTTTCTTTAATGAAATTTAATTGAAATATACAAAATTAACAATTTTTTCTATTATTTATTACTATAGGATTAAATTTTCTTTTTATAAAATAATAAAAATGATTAAATTTAATTATTGAAAGACTTCAAATAATTTTTCATATTTTTTTTTCATTTTCCCTTTGTTTAATCTTTTAATTATTTTATAAAAAATTTCTAAAAACAAAATTAACTTTGAAAATTAAACAATTCCTCATTTATTTTTATACTAAAAATTCTTGAAAATGGTAGATTTTATAATATCAAATAATAATGAGAGTACATATTTTTTTAATGCAAAAGTTGTAGAGGATAAATTATTAATAGAAAATTATTTTTTTAATATTGTAAACGACTCGAAGGTGAATAGTCTCGATATGATAAATAAATTAAAACTCAATAATGCAGATAATGCTTATTCTAACTTATCTTCTTATTCAAATAAAAATAAATATACTCTTAAATTATATGATTATTTTGGACTTCCATTTTTGGTAATTCAAAAAATTTTAGATTCTATAGATGGTAGGGAATGTATCATTGGAAAATTAAAATTTAATTCACTTTCATGGTAAAGTAAAAGTATTGATTTCATTGATAAACATTAAAATTAAAGGAGTAAAATAACACAATATGAAAATCCTGATATAATTAACAAAAAGTTTGAGATTTTTAAAATACTTGCAGAAGAAATAAATATTCTTGTGGAAACTTTCTATAGAGATAAAATTATAGATGGACCTCTTTTCGATAATACGTGTAAGTTATTTATAGAGACTCAAAATATATTATCTAAAATTTGCCCTTTTGTAAAACAATCAAACTATATGGGAGAGAAATTTAAATCGAAAAATGAAGTAAAAATCTTTAATTGAATTTTTTATTATAATTATAATAGGATCCTATAGAAATTCCAAATTATTTGAATAAAAAATTTTTGAATTCATTTAACTTAAAAAACAATAATGAGTATGTTTCCGTGATTAAGCATTTCTTTAAAATTTCCATTAAATTTGAGCAGGTGTTAATTACGATTCCTGATGATTATTTAAATAACACAGAAATAAACAATGAGGAGGATAAAATTTTTAAAAAATTAGATCAGAAAATCTTAATTACTAATTTCTATGTAAATGCGATTATAAAAATGATTATTTATGATTTTAGGAATATATTTATAAAGTTATTAAAAGAGTAGTGATTTATATATATATTGGTTTTTTAAAATAAAAGAAATAAATCATTTAAATTAAAAGTCAAATTATTATAATCATTAAGATTAATTTTTATAATAATAAAAATCCAAGATATCTATTTGATTGAAAATTTGTTTCAAAATACATAAAAAGATTTTTAAAATAATAAATATTAATTCAATAAAAAATTAATCAGATAATAAAACTTCATAACTTGAATATAATAGGCTAAATCCAAATTTTATCAGTGTTCCAATTAAAGCTAACTCTATAATCAGGTTTATTTGCTTGATAATAACTTGGTCCAGGAACATGATTTATTTTAAGATAATCATCTCTAGGAGATTTAGATAAAAAAACAGATCTAGCTGATTTTTTTAAATTTTCAAACGGAGAAACATAAGGCATGAAAGCTTCTTTTTTAATACTTTTAAGAACATTAATTTCTTCTAATTCTTTTTCTTTAGCTCTATCCCTTTCACGATCTTTTTCAGAAATAATTTTCTTATTTAAATTGGAATAATCATATTTTAATTTTCCAATTTCAGACTTTAAATCATAATCTCCTGGTCCTGGTATTAGCTTTTTCTTGGGATATTTCTTTTGAACTAAATATTTATCACAAGCTTCTTCTCTTTCAGGGACTTTATCTTTGAAAAAATAAGAAGTTTTGTCAGGATCTTTAACATAATTAAAATTTTTCAAATCATTCAAATAATACCTAGCAGGACCAGGAGAAATAGTATTCAACTCAATAGGAGGTCTTTGATTCTGATTCGATGTAAAATAATAATTTTCTTTCTTATTTTCTTGTTCTTTCATTTGTAAAATCGGCATTATTGGATTATAATATCCAGGCCCTGGTTTTTCCTTTGATTTTTTTAAAGATTTATTTTCATCTTGATAATACATAGATTTGAATAATCTAGAATTAGAAACTTTTGATGCTATAAATGTGTGATCTTTCTTATAATCAGAAGGACCTGGATAAAATTTTTGATAATATTCCCTTAGACTGTCAAATCTATCAGTTGTAGATATGAATCCTCCATAACCTTTGTTTGAATGAGAAGGATTTTTGGGATTTTTTTCACTAATGCTTGTAACCAAATATTTTCCAGGACCAGGAAAAGAAAATTTTTCTGATTGATTTTTTTCAGAAAACCTTCCAACTTGAGAAGAAAAAGCAACTTTATTTTCCTGGCTTTTGTCTTTGAATAAAATATTTTCTGAATTTCTTGGTATTGAGCCAAGACTTTCTCTATTATATGCATTCCAATTTGCTCCACGATATACTTTTCCTTTTAGAGGTGATCTCAAAACAAAGTTTTGTTCAACTTCATCTTCAAGACTAATTACTTTACTTTCCTCATGATCTTTCATATTTTTAATTTATTACTAATTTTATACATTTTTTAATATTTTCGATAAAATAAATTTAAATCATTTTTTTTCCTACCTACTCACATAATTATTGGAGGATAATATTCTTATTTATAATCTTCCCTAATATCGACAAAATGTCTTAATATATAGTAAAAAAAACATTTTATTTTTCATAATAAAGAAGTTTTTAATTATTATCAAATTAAAAATCCAAATAAGCATTTAATAAATAAAATTTTAATAAAATTTATATATCAATAAATTGGAAGTTCTTTACTAAAAATATTTATCAGGCAATCCTATTATTTGATAAATAATATGATGAGATAAAAATGTTTAATTAAATTTTTCGATAAATATCATAATAATAAACAAATAAGTGAATTTTGTTTATTCGAAAAAGTTATTATAATGATATCAATTTCTTCATTACAATTTACTCTTAATTTGGACCTGCAGTATCAATAACAGTAAAAGTAAGTTTAAGATCATGGTCCTTTATATCACTAAGATCTCTTGTGTGCTCTAAATGATATAATGTTTTTGTTATTGCTTTAGTAAGGGAGCATTCCCAATCAAACTTTGGAATCTCATTTTCATCTTTTCCACGACTACACTTTGAAAGAAAATGCAAAGGGAAATTTTTCAAATTAATTTTCTCCAGAATCAAATTGAGTTCAATTTCCTTGACTGATGTTGGATCAGATTTTCTAAGGTAATGTGAGACATAATCATCCATTCTAATTATTGCCAAAGCATAGTAAGGGTCGATATATACATCTTGATCTAAGATACTAAATCTTTTAGATTTTTCTTTAAATAATTCTGAATAAACTGGGAGTTCTGAATATTCAGAGAATCTAGTAAAAAGTGTTCCTGCAAGTACTCGATCAGCGTGTTTAATATCAACATTATTATAAAGATAGAAAGTTTGGATAAAAACTCCGAAATCATAAAAACTCAAATATCCTTCATTATTGGAATCTAATAAAGAAAAAATTCTTTTTAAGGCCAACGGTTGATAGTAAGAAGTATTATTGTGTCTTCCACTTGAAACAAAGTTCGTGATTTCTAGGAATTTACCCATACTTTCACCTTCTGAAAGTAATGATGGATTAATATGTGCTCTGAGATTAAAAGAATCTACAGTAAAATTAGCTTGGGGAACTTGTCTCAAATAGTTAATAATAAATTCTGGGAATATATAATTATTTGCCAATTGATTGAATTCATTTAATGATAATTTCCATCTTTTTTCACTTTTAAATCCTTGATAAAACATTTTGAGGAAATGGTCGTAGAAGCAGAAAGAAAATAGATCAATACCATTTTTACTTGAGGAAGGAGATTTTATTAGTTTAAATAAATCATTGATAACTTGTTGAGTATATCGAGTAGGCAAAATATTTATATCCAAAGCAGTATTAAATTCGTTGTAAGTAGCATCCATATCTTCTTTTGCATTGATGTTTCCATAAAGTCTAATACTAGAAGCGAGAGCATAATACAAAATGAAATCCATTGTTCTAACAGATTGACTTTTTGTATTGCCTAATTCCAAAGCTAAATGATATAGTTTTCTAAGAGTATTAGAATGCATTGATTTAGATCCAGATATAATGTTTACTGCACATTCAAAAGAAGCTTCATCGATAAATGGAGAATTTACACTACATTTTCTCCATGCAAAAGCCATAAGTCTCATAACAACATAATCATACAAATTTAATCCATTTTTATCAAAATTATCAGCATAGATAAATAAATTAGAAGCAAATGATGTTGCATTTAAAATAAATTCAGAATTAGTTGTATATAATCTATCTGGAGCCTGGATTAAATTTAGGAATGGGTCATTTTTCATACAGTCAATGAATTCTTGAGAACTTAATAAGAAGTCCTTGTCTTTATCGCATTTATCAAAGTATAATACAAATAGATTATATGCGCTTCTAAAATCAGCCACTCCTGCCATTTTGTGATTTCTAAAGAGTAAGAATAACTCTTCTAATTGTTTATCGAACAATTGATGAAATTTACCTGCAGAATTTAATTGCTTAAAAGTTTTTAAATCCATGTCATTTATAGTTTTGTTTATTAAAGTGTTTAAAGTATTCGAAATTGTTGTATTGGTTTTACTTGAAATAGGAGGATTATTTTTTATTTTTGATTTTGTTTTACCTTTATTTCTCTCAGTTGATTCAGAAATCTCTAAATTATTTTTCGATTCAAGGTTTTTTTCTTTTTTACATTCCACAACTTCTACTAATAAACTGTGAATTATTGTTAAGATTACAATTGTCGCTAAAAATATTTTTGATAATAGTTTGATAAACTTCATTTATGCTAATTATAAAGAAAATAAAAATTTTTTTTATTTTTTTGAATAAGGATTCAAATAATCGAAAAGAAGCTAAGATCTAATCAGAAAAAATAAATTCTCAAAAATCAAGCTATTATATCAAGAATTAATTTGTAATACTAATATTTTTTATATCTAAATAGCTTTTTTAAGCATTTCATAAAATAAAAATTTATTGAAGATTAATTGCAAAATATTCAGAAATATAATCGGAATTGTTCAGCGAATTAAATTATGCTTGATTGATTATTGTTTAAAAATTTTAAGATTAGATTAAATATTTTTAAATTATAAACAGATGCAATAAACTTTTTTAATTTTTTAAAACTAAAGAGAATCAATTCCTTTCAATTTTTAAAAAAATGAAATAAAAAATAATTTTTAATTATTACTTAAATAATTCACTTATATGGAAGAAGGTCAGCTAAGAGTAAGAGAATTCAAAGAATTTGAAGAAATTGCATCCTTTGCAAAATTAGAGGGACCTGAATTTAAACAATTCATTTTAAAATATAAGGCTAATTTAGGAAGGGAATGTAACAATGAAGGTGCAGATGGATTAAATGAAGAGCAAATTATTTTTATAGGAGATTCTCAAAAAATATCAAGAAAACACGCTATTATATTTTGGAATTTTAATAAAGGAGAATGGCAGATAGAAAATTTATCTAAAAATAAAGTTATGATAAATGGATTAACATTAAGAAAAGGAGACCCTCCAATGGGTTTGGACGCAAAGACTTCGATAAAAATTGATAAATATAAATTTTATTTTTTTCCAGCGATTCCTGAATAAAAATTTTAAATAAATTAATTAATATATTTAGTTCAAGCTCACTTTATTTTTTATAAAAGTTAAGCTTCTACTGTTCAATCTCATTAAGTTTAAAATTGTATAAGATATAAAAATCAGCAGAATTTTAAAATTTATCTATCTGATAAACATATATTGACGAATTTTCTTTTTTTTGATTTTTTATTCATTTCATTGTAATTTTTATGGATTCATACTAAATACATGAGTCAAACTATCATTCTTTGAATTTTTTATTATCAATCCATTTTTTCTAATAACTATTTATTAAATTTAATATACTTTAATTTATTCATAAAATTAAATTTAATAATGTTTAGTAAATCCAATGCATGCTGGAAATCATTGTATTTTATACCAGTATTGCTTGTGTATTTGATTATAGGAATAAATACATACACAGTGACAATCTATTACTCTTTTGAATTTCCTTTAAAAATAACATTGGTAAAAATTGTTTTATCTATTATTTTCTATTTTTGCGCCTTCATGACAATTATAACTCATACATTATCAATGGTAACTAATCCTGGATTTGTTAATCAAGAAAAACTTAAAACAGAAAAATTAAAAAATAAAATTGATCAATTACCATATTGCAAAAAATGCGAAGCTCCAAGGCCTTTTAAATGCCACCATTGTTCTACTTGTCAAACTTGTATTTTGAAAATGGATCATCATTGCCCTTGGATCGCTAATTGCGTAGGTTTTGCAAACCAAAAATATTTCTATCAATTTCTCTTCTATGCATCTCTTGGAGATCTAGCTGGTGCTATAGGTTTGTTCTCCAAAATTATTCATCCTTCATTTTCTACATTACTTAATAAACCCAGTAGAAAAATTAACTTAAATAACAATCTATTTTTAGAAATATTAAGCGTTTTGAAAGAGCCATTGCTAATAATTTTAGGATTTGGCTTATGTATAGCTATGGCAATAGCTATAGGATGCTTATTTTTCTATCAGACTTATTTAATTTTAAATGATTCGAGTACAATTGATAATAAAGTTAATCAACATAAATGTAAAATTGAAAAGATAAAAAATATTGAAAATAGTAATAAAGATGAAAATTTCAAAATAAATCGGGAAAATAAAAATCTTCAAACTACAAAAAATAAAAGATCAAAACTTGATTTATTTATAAAAAAAGATGAAAATAAATGCACAAATAATGATGTGGATAAATTAAATTATGAAGTATCTAAAAATGAACAAAATCCAAATAAAAATTGTGAACAAAATAACTGTAATAAAGAAAAAGAAAAAATTGGCTTTTTTCGAAGTATTATGAATACTCTAAAGAGAGATAATATAAGAAATATTCAGGTTATTATGGGTGAAAGTTTATTTGAATGGTTTATTCCAACATTCACAGCAAATGAATTTAACAATGGTTACAATTATTCCAATACAGATATTTAATATTTAAATTATAATAATTTTTTCATAATATTATTTTTGAATGAATTTTAAAACAAGTTCAATAATACAATTTTTTAAAGAAACCAAAAAAATTTATTTAAAAACATATAACTATAATAAAAGAAGGCTTTTTCTTTTAGCATATTAATACTATAATAAAAAATGAATTTCATTCATTTTTATCATATAATAATAATATTAATATGAATCTTTCGTAAATTTAAAGAAAATATTGAGATAGTAATTTAATTTTTTAGATAAAATTAACTTAAAAAATTAAAAAATTAAAATAATTTTTATGTTTTAAAATTTAAACTTAAACCAATATTCGATATTTAAATTTAGAATTTAAGAATAATTAAATCTTTATTAAATAATAAAGTTATTCGCAATTTTTATAAAGAAACCTTTTTATTAATATTTTTAGATAACAAATTTTAATGATCAAAGAATATGTTGATATCACTTTTCTTAAGAATATCTACAGTTGTATTAGATGCTTCTTTATTGAATGAGTATTTTGAAGGATTATATCCACATACAACAAAGTCGTAAGCTAAAGAAGAATCTTTTTCAGTATCTTTTATAAATTTAATAATAGTTTCGTGTATATCATCTTCTCCTTCTTTTTCTAGGACTTTGAAAGAATGTTGTCTTATCTCAAAATCAATCATTTTTTCCTCAAATTTCTTTCGAGTAGAAACTTCTTTTTCTTCATCAGATATTTCAGATCTAACAGTGATGGCAGTAAAAGTGTCAATTTCAGTGTCTACGAATCTACACATAGTATCCAAAGCCTTAAAAGATTTAGAATCTGGAGATTCCAGACAGATAAGCCAGTTGTATGCAGAGTCATTTTTATCAGATCTAACAATTCTCTCTTTTATAACCAGTACTGGGATTCTTGGCTTATGAACTAAATAAGTAATAGCCTTAGATAGCTCATCAGGACGGTTTTTGGCACCATTTTTACCTCTAAATCCCAAAACCAAAAGTGAAGCTTTTTTCTTGACAGCAATTTCATTCATTTGTTCAAAAATATTTTCATTTGGATTCCTTTCTTCAAAAAGTATTTCATAATCATCTTTGTGTAATTTTGATTTTAGTTCTTCGCTGTATTTATTATATATTGTTTTATTTTGAAATTGGATTCCTGAGTCTTCATCCTTTTCAGAGAAGATGTGTACTAAGATCATTTTATCCAATCCTCTTCTGTGTAAATCATTTAATACAAGTTCAAATGCATTGTGAGATCCTTCTGAACCATCAATACCGATAATAAAGCAGTTGGATATTGAATTCGTAGCTGTTGTCGAAACTTCTTTTTGATATCTTCTTTTCATTACCTTTTAATTGTATTTTACTTTTAAAAGTCAATATTACTTATATACATTGCTAAAATGAAAAAACAAACTGACAAGAAAAAAAATTATATAATAACCTGTATTTTTATCATCGAATGAAACGCTTTTATTGAATAATCTATCTCGAAAAAAATAATTTTTTAATTTTAAAATATATAATTTTTATATTTCTTTTTTCGGTTTATTTTTAAATTACATATTTTTAGTTTTAATTATTTACAAAAAACTAAATTCAATAAATTTATTTGAAAAAAATTATAGAAATAAAATTAACTATGTAATAGGGCCTAAAGTAAAATCAACATAATTAACTTGAAGGCTCTATAGGTATTAACAGAAGAAAACATAAATTCAATACTTGAAATTTATATGATTTGAAAGTATAAAAAATATTAAAAAATTTAAAAGTTTAATTATCACAATAAAATATTCATTTGATTTTGTGAAGAAAAAAATTTAAATAAAAAATCGTTAAGAGTTACTAAATAAAGATTTAAATTTATTCCTCTTGCCGAAAAGCCTAAATAATTTAATCAATTATTTTTAAACATCTCATTTCAATCATATTATTATTTTTAACATTTCAGCATAATTTTATTTTGAGAAAAAAAAAATAAAAAAATTTTAAAAATGATATCATGTAATAAATATATAAAAATAATTAAAAAAATTTTTTCATCAAAATTTTATTCTTTAAAAATAAAAATGTTTATAAAAATAAAATTTTCCTTTTTTTGACAGAATAAAGATAGAATATCATTTTTTTAAATTTTTCTTTATGTATCTAGGATCATTTTCCATCTGATATTCATCATTGTACTTTTTATATTTCATAAGAAAATGGGCTGTAAGAGGAATTTTTATTATAAAATAGCTTCCAAAGAAAAAAATTATTGAAAACTGTTTTTAATATTTATTCTTACAAGTATATAAAAAAACAGCCCTGTATGAAGATCTATAAAGTAATTGCTATTGTAATAATCATCATAAAATTGTCTAAAATAATAATTTCGTATTTGCTTACATTTTATTTGGAAATATATCTGTTGAGTATTTATTTCTATCTAAATTCACATCATAATCAATATTATCAAAAGATCCTCTAAATAGCATCACAAAAAATTTAGTAAAAATGAAAAAACCATCTCCGTAATAATAATTTGGGAAATCTTGAATAACAAAGATACCTGTGAAACAAGAAAAAAAAATGAATATCCCAATTATAAAAATTTTGCTTGTCAAAATTTCACCTATAAACTTATTTGAAAATTTGTTAAAATTAAATTGAATACCTCAAATATTGATTTTGTTATAAATTTGAATTCTTTTGACATTTTAGATATGATATCTATTACAGATATAATATATATTAATATATTCAATACAAAGAGATTTAAAATATTTTCGTAAATTAAAGTGAAATCTAGTAAATCTGTAAAATCATTTTTGTTAAATGTAATACTTTGGACCTTCTGGGTAAATGAAGATTTAATTATAAGGCATATATAACTAAACATAATATTTGCAAATGCTATATTTAAATTTTAATTTTATATTTTAAAAGAGTAAATATCTCATTAAATATTAAAAAAAAATTTCATTTAATTACTTAGAAGCTCAATAAAATTGGGTGATCTAAAATTTTCTCGAAAAATTCTAATAAATCCAAAATTGTAACATCTTTCTTTAAATGATACTTCATAGTTATTTTTTGAAGCAACTTTTTTCACAGATTCTTTCTTTTTTTTAGTTAAGGATTCATTTGAACTTTCCTTTAATTCATATATTTTATATCCTATAATTATAAAAGAAATGAAAACCGAAATTTTAGCATATATATCATCAGTCCCAGTAATATTAATAAGACCAAATGCTGGAAATCGTTTATAATAAAATCCTTGGTTTTCCCATAAAACTCTAAAAAAGAAAAACAGATCATTATTCAAAGAATATATATTATAATTCACCATTAAAGATAGGGTGTCTTCATCTACCCATTTATTTTCTATAAGAGTATCCATATCTCTATAAAATTCTTGAGGAGTGCTCAATGAAATTATTTTTTCATAACCAGATTGATCATACTCCATAAAAGTTCCCTTAATTTTCATCCTTGAATCACCTATAGTGTAATTGTATGAAAATCTCCCTTTAGTAAAATTAGAAGTGTCTTCTTCGTAATAACCACATTTTTTCCCGCTTAAGCTTAGATTTGCCATGCGATCAATTAAGCAATCTTTAAAAACTCTGCGTTTTTGAATGAATCTCATATTTAACGTATTTTTGTTATTCTTATTGAAAACTACAATTTTTAATTGTTTTATTAATGATTTAAAGAATTAAAATTACGATTAAATTTTTTATCATAATAAAGGGAGCTAGAATTTTGAGGTGGAAATCCGAATAAATTAGAATAAAAATCCTTAATATCCTTCATAAAATATCCACTAGAGTATTTAATAGTGAGCATTTTTTTGTATTTAAAAGTGAAATTCATTAAAAAATAATTTGAGACATCTCTAAAATCATTCACACCTTTAACCCAAGATAAAAGAAAGATCAAAAAAATGAAAGAATAGATAGAACCCGAAATAATATTTTTAACCATTTGAATAAAATTGTTTTTCATTGTATTTTGAATAAGCTTTTGATCTTCTAAAATTAATTTTTCTTGCTCTATTTTTTCCATATCAATAAAAATCTCTTTTTGTGAGTTATTTTCAATTATTTGGATAACAGGAATATTACTCTTTAAAATAATTTTTCCAAAAGGAAATAGAAAATCTTTAATTTTGAATTCGTCCAAAATAATACTTCTATTTAAATCACAGAAAAAAAATTCATTTTCAGATCGCCCTATTTGATACTTCATTTCTTTTTTTAAATCTGAAAAAGTCATTGTATCTTTCTCAACAAACCTATGAAATACGGTATTTGCATATTCTATATGAAATTCATAAATATTATTTTCATTTTGTTCTTCTCTGTTTACGAAAAAAAGACTGAATTTTTCGATACATTTCTTTCTGAGATTATCATTGGATAATATATTGCCTTCTGAATCATCTTTTAAGATCTCATCAATTTTATTTGTGTATAAAGAAATTTTTTTATTAATCTCGTTTAATTGGTCATTTAAGTTTTCTTGATCATATTTAATTTTCACTTCACTATTTAATAAGTTAGAATAAGTTGATTGGAGCTTTTGGTTTTTCTCAGTCAGTGTGTTAAATTGATCTAATAGTTTTTCTTCATTTTTTGTCTTTTTCATTATTTTTGAGCCGAATATTTTAATATAAATTCATTGAAGTATTTAATTTTTCTTTAAATTCATTGATTTATTTTTAATTTATAGCATCTTATGAAAATTTTTTATAAAATTAGTTCTTGATCTTGATCTAAATGATATTATATTTAAAAATGAATTATTTAGGGG
>Ga0194116_10004804_pt1 | contig 15211 bp, 7 predicted proteins | sample TA2MahsurfametaG_4_FD_148617 | JGI IMG/M metagenome (GOLD analysis project Ga0194116, IMG submission 148617) | Freshwater microbial communities from Lake Tanganyika, Tanzania - TA2015008 Mahale S9 surface | ecosystem: Environmental > Aquatic > Freshwater > Lake | place: Tanzania: Lake Tanganyika...
TCGGTATAGAATTTACGCCCCCAGTCTCGAATAATGGTGCGCGCCCTCTTGTTCTTACATTGAAATATAGCTGGGTGAGCAGTATTGATGGATACGGCGGAAGCGGCGGTAGCACCGATATTTCGTTTGTAACCACCGAAACCATTCCGGACAATCAAATCATGTTAGATGCATCAAATGCACTCGCGATCCGGACAACTCCAGTAAAAGGAAACTATTTTCGAAGAGAAATTATACCGCCTTTTTATTCTATCATAACCGGGAATTATAGGTTTGAAGTATTTACAAATAACCTTTATGGTATCTCGAGAGGTCCAGATATCTCGTTTGTTATACCAATCTATTCACCCAACGATGCGAATGTAGTAAGCGCGATGATTCCTCGCGTTGTTTCGCCAACATTCGCATCATACCCAGATCCAAATACTGCGGGTATTATCAGTGTTACTGCAAGCGATTCAAGTTTCCGATTTCGATGGAAACAATATCGAGGTACGGGGTTTGGAAGCACAGGACCCAACGCATATGAAGGCTGGGTGTATCGTATTCAATACACCGATGATAAAAATTATTGGTATTTTCCGCCGTCTTCTGGGTCCTTGACAAGATACTTAGAATATACTGTTCCATATAATAGAACAAGCCCAGGTTCCAATAGTGAAAATTTTGAATATTTTCTAGATATCAACCATAACATAAAGAATGGAACACAATACTATTTTAGATATTCCGTTGTTAATGCGCTCGGAGATTCAAGTGAATATACGCAAATCACAGATACCAATTTGGCAGTTGTTGGTGGTACGCCTGGAAAAGCACCTCAGCCACCACAGATTTTTAATGCGGCAGTAGATGACCGTTTGGTTCGTCTATTCTTTGGATGGATAGTGAATCCACCGTCGACTGAATTGACTGGCGGTCCTCCTGTCATAGATTATCGTATCGAGAGATATATCGTAACCCGTAATGGTAGTTCAATATCTGTAACATCAACGCCAAACGCAGTATTCAACAATGTTATTGGACCCTATTACGAAGATACATTAGATATTCGTGTAAATGGAACGGAGTATCTCTATAAAATATACTCGCGATCAGCATACGGATTATCAACAAACTCTCGTTCAGTAACAGCGATTCCTTCGCGAAAAAGCGATGTTGTTTACAATGTGACTTCATCTGTCGATACATCACAGATCACGTTATATTGGTTTCCACCAAATGTCATCGAGCCAGGTGTGCCAATTGTCCAGTATTATATCGAATACCGGATATTTGATTTGAGCTTTGTAAGCCAGATACCCGCAGGTAATATTATTGGAACATTCAATTTGCCTACGATTACAAATACGATTCAAGATATGAATTCGATATTGGTAGATGATATTCTTTGGTCTGTAATGAAAACCCCTGTAAAATATGAGTATACAAATAGTACAGGGCTTTTTCATACGCTTCGTAACTTGGAAAATAATAAACCATATCTTATTCGTATTGCTGCGGTGACACAAGATAAGGCGCGTAGAAATCTAATTGGTGTAATCAATGTTATTGGTAATAACAGTCCGTATTTATCACGTCCGACCATCATCGGTAAAGTACCTGAACGTCTCGTTGGAGTTCAATATACAGTCGGTGTTGCGAGTATTATCATATCATGGACGAGTGCAAACGTCGGAAATACTGAATCGATTCTACGTTTTGTTGTTGACTATCGTATCGTTGGGTCCGGTTCAGGGTATTTAACGCAAACATTCGAGTATATCAATAGTTTAACATTCAATAATGGTGTGGATCTTGCGCGATTTACTGTGAATGTTACGGATCTTGAAGTCAATGTGCCATCGCGACCACTTACAAATACGAATAGTTATGAAATGGTGATTTATGCCGAAAATGCAGTAGGTTATACAAACACGGCAGATCGAATCAACTTGCATACTGATTTACAATTCAAAGATGTTTATGAAAATTTGGAACTTCCACGGTTGGTTCGTCCTACAACAGTTCCATCGATTATTGCAGAAATGCGGTAGTAACTGTGGTTTTACAATATTATAAATATGTATATACATGGCAACGCTGATTCCACCGGTGTTATCAAATTTCGTGGTGATACCACGAGTATTTGGTTCGCCACCTTTCGATTTGACGAATCCGATATCATCAAATACAAGTACATTTTCAACCTTTACATTTACTACCGATGCTTCTGGATTGGAAGTGATATCTATATCCGGACGAACGGTCACCATTATAAAATCAGGGAATGCCACGATTACCGCAACACAGTCTCCATCTTTTGGTTTTTCATCTGGTTCAATTAGCGCTTTGTTCACTGTAAATGTTGCAACACCAACATTATCGAATTTCGTGATTCCTCAAAAGTCGTTTGCCGATATTTCATTTGTTTTGACGAACCCAACTTCAAATAGTCCTGGTCATGTATCATTTCGTAGTCTAACTACTGATATTATAACTGTAAATGGGCAAATTGCGACTATAAAACGTGTTGGTCGCGCACGTATTGAAGCAACAAAATTCCCGACATCAAACTACGGGTCTGCGAGTATTATTGCTGAATTCGATGTCTTAACAAGTATTGTTACAGTTGGTGTACAAAACCAGATTGACTTGTCGTGGAATCAACCAACCAATAATGGCGCAACAATCAAGAATTACTTTTTCTACATTCAAGAACGAGTAAGTCGATTGACGCCTGCTCCATATATTGATAAAGTAATGGAAACCGAAACACCAACTACAAGCTATTATTATTCATACGCGCTTCCGGTTACATATTATTCACCAGTGTTGTCCGCGACGGGTCTTCCAACAGGGATTGATATCAACGCATCTGGTGTATTTTTTAACTTGACTACTTCACTCACGACAACTGAAAAAAATCATATTGACTTAGGATATTATGGTGAAATCGAAATATCATGGGTATACCACGATGATCGACCGATTCAGGAGTTGGTACCTAGTGGTGCACTCACTGTATTCACACTTTCATTGTATAAAGAAGCGAGCACCACTGCTGGCGATAAACGTATCGATTTAATACGAAGTGTTGAGCGTGTATATGATTCAAACACGAACTGTCTTGGACCACGACCTCAAAATAACAATAAAACAATGACCGATATCTATACGATATCATTTGATTCAACCGCTGACCGTGCCTTGAAATATTTAAAAGCGAGCGATATTATATCCGGTAGATTGAAAGTGTCGAGTCTTACATATTCACCCGCTTCTGCACCAGATACAACACTCGACTACAGTATTATTTTGAAAGGAATTCGTATCATTCCATATCGTCGCGAAATGACGAGAGAGTTCACGTCACTCGGATTTGGCGCTGGAAATGCAAATACCGGTGTAGGATTCTCCGTGTCTACTGTAAACGCCGCTTCTACTGGTATATTATATCACATGCCAAAAATGACACGATCATTATCAGATTACAACCAGGCAAAGTTTACGTTTTCATGGAATTATGCTGCAAATATTAGTCGTCTTACTACCGATATTGCGAGTTTACCTGTAACTGGTGGTGCGATATCAAACTTGGATATTCCATTTCAGTTACGGATCCGTTGTTATTCACGACCATATTCACGACCATTGTCGACGGTCACACTTGATCAATACAATACTACGAATGTCGCAAGTTTTTTGACAAATCTCACCGATTCACGGTATTATACGCGTTTGTTATACGATGTTATTTTGACTACAAGCGCAACGTATTCGCAAATTGTAAATGGAACAACCGTTACACGAACATTCGATATTTCAGGAGCGAGCGGTTTTCCTTCCTACTCAGGGTCGGGCTTGGATACTTCACATACACAGTTCATTTTTCTCTTTCAACTCACAATGACGGATGCAAGTTATAACGCATATTTTCAGTCGATTACTACTGAGACAGATGCGTTTCGTGTAAAAATGTTATCACAAACTTTCACTCCTCGCCAAGAATATCGTTTTGGTAGCCCAGACCCTACATTAGAGTCGTCGAATGCGCCTTCAAGTTTGACAAATACATTGTATAATCTCAGCGATCCTTATACCGATATTCGTTCCAATTATCAGTTTTTCAATTTGACCAATGGTATATTTTATTCTTTTCAAATCGCATCAAATAATCGGTTTGGCACAAGTGCCTTTTCAGAGTCGTTTACGCGACGTTGTGGTTCAGTTCCAAATCAGATTGTAAATTCAAAAGATGCAAACGGTAGAGATACATTAGTGATCGAGTCTGAGAAAACAACGAGTCAAGTAAATCTTTACTGGTTAAAACCGGCATTCTCTGGATATGAAATCAAGTATTTTGTAATACAAATGAATATTGACCCGAATGGTCGATGGTTGACATTTATAGATTACACCAAGGATCAGTCATATAACACGATAACATTTGATACTTTCGAAGATACGATTGTTCCTGTAACGAATGAATCGTTGACAAGTTATGAAAAAATTATTACTACTTATAAATACAAATCTTCGGGTGCGTCTGGTTTTCTCTTGAACGGTAGTAAATATTATTTTCGTATTGCCGGTGTAAATGAATTAGGGTATTCATTGTATTCTTCGATACTGACGGGTATTCCATTTTCACGGCCAGAAAGCGCGCCAATTGAGTTCTATGGAAACCCAGTTATTGGTGACAAGTTGATTTATATTAGTTGGAAAATACCGAAAGATGATGCAGGTTCTCCAATATTGAACTATGTAGTTGACTATGAAGAAGTGATCGAAAATATCCAAAATGGAGTCACACTTTCTAAGAGATATGTCAACAAACGACGTTACAAAATTGACATAAATGAACCCACGCGCCCTTCTTATCCATTTACGGATTTTCGAGAAGTCTATACTGCATACAAAAACTTTGAAGAGTTATCAATTTCCGAACAACTTCGGTTGTCATCGTTACGCGCGGTTTTGATTAATTATGTTATTCCACCAAGACCAATTACATTAAAAGATGCAGATTATAATTCAAGTTTTACGACTACTCCAAATCGTAACGTTATTATTAGTAGTGGTAGTAATCAACCGTCGTTTACTTATATTAGTAATGAACTAAGACAAAATGTTTTTGACATTAATAATCTACAATTGAAGTGGTACTATCAAATTCAACCAGGCCAGGATTGGGAGAACTATACTGAAGTCACATTTGGAATATCAATCATTGGACATCTGAAAGATATAAGTGGTAATACACAAAATGATATTAACAATATATTTGTAATTGCTGATAATAACAATAATGGTCTAACCTATCGTGTAAATAAAAGTATGTTTGAAAAAATAAATAACCGTTATCAATATATTAACTTTCTTACAGGAAATGTCATCTCGTCACAAGATGTTTCGTATATTCCAAAGGTGTTTGTCACAATACCTTCCAATAAAAGTCCGCGTATCGATTCTTATAATAATAAACGTTACAAACTACAAGTTGAATTCAAAATGGTAAATATATCAAGTTCAGTTTATAAATTCTTATTTTATTCTGGTCCAATTATTATCAATGGAATTTCTCCGATTCGAACAGACGCAAATACAAATACAATTTTCACATTGAAAATTGAAAACAATGTATTATCGCCAATAGAAAACGATGTAAAATACCGTTTTGAAATAACACCTTTTAATATGAATGATTTCTTTCCAGATTCAAGAAACCAAATGGAACAACGTATCGGAACAAGTGTTGCCGACCCAATTACAGATATGAGCTATTCAATAGTTTCAACAAATAATGGTGGTATAGTTACTCTTCAATGGCAGTATTCCGCACCTTCAGATTATCAAATTAACATCATAATACCGGATGAGTACAAGGATGGATTTTATCCAGATGAATATGAAGAAGTTGCCCAGTTTGGAGGTAGGCAGTCTATATTTGCAGAAAATGTGCGACCAGTCAATGGTATTGTACAATACTCAATTCCATCTAACAATCCAAACGATATCGCAGAAAACATTTCTCAAAAATTTTTGAAATCGGGTAGAGGTTACTCGATAACTGTTGCACCAGTAAAACGTATCGAGGTTAATGGTCTAGAAGAGGCATTACCGGCTGAGGCTCGTAAAATACAAACAACCGGTACCTATATTGTCCCGTTTCGGACTCCGTTACGTCCGCTTACATTAAAAGCATTCGGGAACAATGGATCTGTATTATTAAGTTGGATACTCCCTAATTTATTAGATGATCCGAATTATTATACGACAGTGTATCCAAACCCGTATAAAACACTCCCATTTTATACCTATCGGTTTTATTCTGTTGAACGCCGTAATGTTACGGCTGGTGAAGTCTCGTGGACAGAAGTTACATCAAATGTTGTAATACCGGCTGGAAGCGCGGCTGGTCTTGAAACTACATATACGGTTACTGGTTTACCCAATGAAAACAATCATCAATTTCGTATTCGGTTGATGATTATCAATGACTATAATGGACAGCGTGCATTTTCAAACTATACATACATGTCGATTATTAATAATGTTGTTTTTACTGAAGACGACGACAATGTAATTTATCCGTCAGTTTATCCTTATACTCCAAGTACGCCATCGCTTAGTTCTGCACGAAGAGGTGCGTCGACTGGACCACTTAATGGTCTTATCATCACCATAGGTTACCCCAGTTATAGTGGGAATGCTGACTATTATGAATGTTATATCGAATATACACCACCCATTAGTTCTTCCGATTCTGGAACTTTATGGACTGATATATTTGATACTACGAATGGAATTGCAAATCTAAGTGATAATACATCGGTACTCGATGTGTACCAACGATTAAGAACCGGTCTGTTGACCGCGTCGAACTTTCATCGTTTCGTAATTACATGCAAGTCGAATGTTATTGGGTACGGCATTCGGATTCGTTTGATTGGACGAAAAAGTGCGATTCCCAACCCAGCCGCGTATCCGTTTAATTTATTTTCTGACTATTCAAATGAAGATTACATCGAGATCTAATGTGGATGCTATACGATTTACAACCCTGCTTGGAGTGTTGCTACTTGTTCTGGAGTCAATGTCTCTGGAAAATCCACATTGAATTTTATTTTTAAGGATCCGGATTCTCCATTTTTTTCTAAACCCAAACCTGGTATTGTTTTTATACTACCAGGTTTAATAATATTTCCTGGCTTGTTTGCAAGTTTGAAAACACGTCCGTTCAGATGCGATATCTCGAAATCGAAACCACAAAGTGCCGATTTGAGCGAGATTGTCTTTTCAACTGTAAGATCAAGATGTTCGACCTTGAACACTGGGTGTTGAAGGGTGTTTACCATGATTCGGATGTCCCCTTTCATTCCTACTTCGTTCATATGGCCACAATCATTCAATATAATTGTGTCTCCGCTTTGGACACCTTTTGGGATTTGAGCGTGTATTGTTTCGCGCTCGATTTTTACGATGTCATTGTCTGGAACTTGTCGATCGATTTCGATTGGAACTGTACAACCATTATAACATTGCTCAAGTGTAAGTGAAACCGTTTTAATGATCGTTTCGGGGACTTGGTATACCCGTACGTGTGGTTGTTGTGGGGGTTGTTGATGCTGATTTTGATGCTGAGGCGTAGCCATCGGACGGCCATTATGAAACGCTTGAAATACTACCTTCGGTCCTGGTCCTGGTCCCCCTCCTCCACCCATTCCCATTCCCATTCCCATTCCCCCGCCAACCCCGCTTCCAAAAAGCATATGAAGTACTTCTTCAGGTATACCTGGATGAAAACCTCCGGGTGCGGCATGTCCAAATGGAAACATGTTTGCATGAAACCCAGGAATGCCTACTCCTCCAGCGCCTTTACGCATCATATCATAGTTTCGACGCTTATTCGCATCCGATAATGTTGCGTACGCATTATTCAGTTCTTGAAACATTTGCTTACTTTCTTCTGTGTTTCCATTCTTGTCGGGGTGGTGAAGCATGGACAAACGACGATATGCCTTCTTAATTTCGTCTTCACTTGCTTTTTCGTCGATACCAAGAATTTTATAATAGTCTTTATCGGTGTCGTTTTCTCCCGTATTTTGGTAAGAATAATCCTCTTCATCAAACGTGTTGGTATCAAAAAAGATATTGGGTCCATTGCCGCCACCTGGACCGAATGGAAAGTTGAAAAACATGGACTGAACGAATGAATGAATGAACGAATTGTTATTATTTAAATCGTACATTTTATATAGTTTATTACGACGCGCGCCATGTTTTCCTTGAATTCTGCTACCAGTTGCGCTTCTCCGGATATTCCATTTATTGCAAAATATCAACCATCTAAAATCGATGATTTCGAACAGCTGGACGAAAACACCATGACAATTATACACAGTCTGATCGCAATGGATAACCTGAATATTATGTTTTACGGCGATTCTGGATCGGGAAAGACATCGATCATTAATGCGATGATTCGCGAATATTACAAAAAAACGGCGTCATCTACGACAATTCAAGACAACATACTCATTCTAAATAGTCTCAAAGAACAAGGTATCCAGTATTATCGCAATGATGTCAAGGTGTTTTGCCAGACGATGTCCATGATTCCGAACCGGAAGAAAATTGTGCTTTTGGATGATATTGATCTTATCAATGAACAAGGGCAACAAGTATTTCGGAACTGTATTGATAAATATAGCCACAATGTTCATTTCATATCATCGTGTACAAACATACAGAAGGTCGTGGATACATTTCAGTCCCGGAATATCATCATCAAGATCAACCAGTTAAATCAAGGATGTCTAAATAAAATCATGCTTAAAATCAAGACGAACGAGAGATTGTTGATAACGAAAGACGCGGAAGGCTTTTTACTTCAGGTATCGAATGGTTCGGTGCGAACATTGATTAACTATTTGGAGAAAATAAAACTCATTGATCGAGAGATTACGTATGATCTGGCGAATAAGATATGTACGAATATCAGTTTTCATCGGTTCGAAGAGTATACTCGAGAGATTTTGCGTTCGAGTGTTGCAGATCCGAATGAATGTGTTCGTGCCGCGAATACCATTTTGTTTCAATTGAACGACGAAGGGTACTCGGTTCTTGATATTCTTGATAACTACTTTCTATTCGTAAAACTGACACCTCTGTTTGATGAAGACACAAAGTATCGAATTACGTCATTGATTTGTAAATACATCACAATATTCCATAACATACATGAGCACGATATCGAATTGGCATTGTTTACGAATAACCTCGTGGGGTTACGCGTGGGGTTACGCGTGGGGTTGCGACCCCATACGACGCAGTGCTAGTGGTGGAGGATGGGTTGTTGAGCGTGGTTGAGTATGGGTTGTTGAGCGTGGTGGAGCTGGTGTTCGTGCGGTGGTGCGTTGAGTTTATGTGGATGAAGAGGTTGTATATCTTGCCCTTGCCCTCCTCCACAACCCGCCGCGTTTACTAGCATATACTTTCCTATCAGTGTATTCGATTCCAGTACCTGTTTCGGGGACAAACGAGCGAACCATTGGAATTTGCTACGTTTTAGTATCTCCTGATCTGGAATGTATAATCCTGCCGCTGTCGGTGATAATGGAACATCCGTGTCTCCTAATAAATCTTCCAGGTAAACTGCTTTATTCGTTGTCGTTTTTGCGCCCAGTTCTTCTGCAGGAATCACGCTAACGGTCGACGGTGCTTCGGCTTGTTTCTTCAGCCACCAAGCAGTCGACTCGCCTGTAAAGTCCATTTCGCTTGTATGGTCTCGTTCGGTTAATCCCATCAAACAGTCCATATACTCTTTCATGACCCGGTCAAATTTGCGGCATCCCATGATCTTCGTCGACGGTGAGTATTGTTTTTCTGCTGCGAGAGATGATGTTGTACGAAGTTCTCCTATCATGACATTCGCACGTTCAAGGTGTGCATCATACAGTTTGCGTAAGTCGTAGAAACAGATGAACGAACTTGGTATCAGTAAACCACCGTATAAATGAAGCACGGTTGCCAGCGCAAGTTCGCGCATATGTGAACGAAGAGGGCGCGGCAGATGTTCAACGCGCGTGCGCCATTCCGGTATAATCTTTATGAATGAATCATCGTCGATCAGGCACACATTGAAACTTTCGCCACAATGTTCGATGATATTACGAATCGTCAAATATTGGTACGGTTGGTTCAGGTTGTCACTTGTGCGTGATCCAAAACTCTCCCATGATCGCGCGTTCTTGTCGAATTCGATATGCACCCACAAAATCGGTTTTTTATTTTTCGTAAGGCTGCTGTCATTGAGAAGATACTTTTGGATGAGTTCGCCGTCGCTGTATTGTTCTTCAATGTCGATTGTTTTCTTGTATTTGTTATAAATGAAACCAATAAACATAATGATTAGATAGGCGATCGCCAGTTTCACGACTTTATTTTCGAACATTGTATGATTTCTCTCGTCTATTATATACCAAAGAGATTAAAACTAACAATGATTGTGTATTATTTATTCTCCAACCGGAACATATCCGAATACAATTTCTTATGAATATCTCTCGAAACTTCATCCTGTTTGGCTAAAATGAATGCGCGGCGTGTGTCTTCTTCTTCTTGTCGCATTCGCGATTGTTGATAGATCTGTTCCTGTTCTTCTTTACTCGTTTGGTGGTACAAATCCCGGCGGGATTGGTCTCTAAATGTCTGTAATTCATTGACATTATTGAACCGCTTGGTTTTGTAATAGTCTTCTTCGGTAACAGGGATCACCGTCTCTGTATGCGCTTTTTTCAAGTCCTCGTACCGTAAGTTGCCGAATATCCCGCTCGAGTATTCTTCGGGCCGTTCTCTCGTGAGGTCGTATCCGCTACTGCCGCCTCCGGCGTATTCTAGTTCCTTTCTCTCGACAAGCGCGTATTTATTCCTAAGTTCTTGCTTGCGTTGATTCAATCGTGCAACTTTCTCCGCCCATGATCCACCACCGGCGTCTTCTGTATCGGCGTTTGCGGCGGCGGCGTCAGCGTCAGCAGCGTCGCGGTCTCCATCCGCTTTTCCTCTGAACCATGCTTCATAACCTGTTTCCATTTCGTCGTCTTTCACGCGGTACTGTTCGAACTTTTCATTAAACCAACGGTTGAATTCGCTCACTTTGGTCGCCTTCGTCGCGGACGGTGTCTTTGTATTCGGCATCATCATTTCATCCAGCCGGCGTTTCATTCTCTCGTGAGTTGCCTGGGAATATTCATCATCTGCGTCGGGGCGGTAACCTTCTGCTCGCATGAGACGTCCATAGTCTACGACGTTTTTCGCTGCGGCTGCGGCGTTGACGGTGGCGTAGGCGTTCCCGTCTACCGAGAGATATGGCGGAGAAAGTGTATCTTTTCCGACACACCGCAGTCCCGGAACCAGACTTCCCGCACGTGGTGTTCTCTCGACACGTTCGGTATAATGCTCATTGGTTGCCGGATGTCGGATCGTATATATTTGATGAAGGATCCGATACGCCTTCGTGAAGAACATGAAATATTCCTTTGGAAGCCGGGATTTATCCGGATGCATCTTCATAACCGCCAGTTTTGCGCGCTTCAAATCATTCTCGTTGAACAGTGTTGGCAGATTGAAAAGGGCGAGAATGTCTGGCAAATTATAGTTGTCGATGTCAAGATCGAGAGATTCCATCGATGAGGGAGAGGGTTCGCGGTGATTATTATAATTAGCGTTCTAAATTTATGTTTATTTTCGTTTGATATAGTATAACATGCTTTCCTTTGAATCCTCTACTTCTGCCCCTGAGGCTAAACTCTTCTTTTTAGGTGCATTGGCTGGTGCTGCGCGAGCCGGTGCTATGCGGGCCGGTGCTACAAAGATTCGTCCTGGAGTTCCTCGTCCCAGTACGAGTATTTCAAAAGCGCCGATCAAATCTCTCGGAGGACTTACCGTGAGCCCAAGCTTCCAAAAAAGCACCACTACAACGAACGATAATTCTACGAATACAACTGTGAATTACAATTCGTAATCGTTGTTATACACGCGCGCACATCAATATAGCCATGGTACTTATATTGATGTATTATTGATCTGACCCACGATTTACACCTTTGCACATCGGTCGAAAAATGCAACGATATCGGGAGGATTGGCGCCGGTAACCGAGTCGTCCGGTGCAAACTCGGTATTTCCAGACTTGTAAAATAGAAACACGGGAATTCCATTGACCATGCGCTTCTGCTTCATGAATGCGTAAAAATCGAAGGAATCATCTACATTCACTTCGTAACATTCAACCGGACGTGCCGAGAGATTGGCGACTTGTTGGACGGCGAGATCCTTGATTGTCTTGCATGGACGACACCAGTCCGCAGTCAGTTTGAGAATCGTATGCTTGCCTTGCTTGGAATTGAATTCGAGGAGACCTTTGAATGATTCGCGGGTGAGTTCAACGGGAGTGATGGACATTTGGCGGAGATTGTTGTGAAAAGATTATAATAGATACACAGAAGAGTTTTTATATTGTAATACGCTAGATAAATAATATATACATACTATATATCAAAATAGATACAATGGCGGATAAACAAATGAAGGTATTGGTCGTAATTGATGTTCAGAATTGCTTTATGTTTCATAAAGACGGGGAGCGCGGTGGGACCTTTTTAAACGTAGAAAAAGAAAAAGTATCGAAGGATATTATCGATGAATTAGAAACTTTAGTTGATGATAAAACACATGTTGTATTTTCGAGAGATTTTCATCCTGTAAATCATATTTCTCTTGAAGGGTATGAGGGGCGACGTATAGATGCACTTAAGGGTGTTTGGCCGAAACATTGCAGGAATAAGGGTGTTCAGTGCGGGGCTCGAGCATTTGATTATAAAGACCCATCGCTACCGAATAATGTTGTAGATACGGATACTGGCGAATTAACGATTGTTAACGAGGGTACTTCATCGCAGAGGGGAGGAGGAGAATCAATTGATGTAATTGGAACTGAATTATCATATATGTTTTTCAAAAGTGAAAAATTAAAAGGTCCTGTAAAAGAGTTGATAAAAAAAAACAGAGAAGGTAAAAATAAAATTGGACTCGGGGATACCATGGTTGAGACGAATGATGCATCATCTGAAATGAAAGAAGCACCTGAAGATTCAGAAAGAACAGTGAATTACGATGAACTACCACTTGATGGCAAATACATTACCCTTACCAAAGGAGAGCGGTGTGATAAAGAGGCATACTCTGCATTCAATTATCACATTGTATATGATTCGTCTGACCCAGCTAACCCTGTAAAAAGTAATATCATACCTAATGATGCCGCCAACTCAACCGGCCTATGGGAGTGGATTTTGAAGAATAGAAATGGTGCAAATGAAATCACAATTACGGTTTGTGGACTTGTTGGAAATGTATGCGTTATGCATAGTCTTTTGCAGGGTATCGCTCTTTGGAATAACATATACTCACGACAAGAACAAAACCAAGGTATAAGTGTTAAGTTCGTATATTCTTTACAGGGGACGCGTTTTGCGAAAGATGTCCCTGAAGGTATGCCAGTAAAACCTGAATCATTTGATGGCAGTGTACTTGGATGGTTCAATCAACCGTTTAACCTTCCAGTTGGAATGGGGTCAATAACTTTAGATAATTCTAAGGTTACACCTAAGAGTGGACAAATTGATTCGTTCGAAGTTTTGAATTATGATGGTTCATATTTAACGACTGGAAGGTTTTCGGCTACTGTGGGTGGTGCTGGTCGTCGTCGTTCAGTTCGTCGTCGTCGTTCATCTTCTCGGAGACGAACTGTGAAGAAGTCAAACAAAACGCAAAAAGGACGAAGGACGAAGAGCAAACGCCGTAGTCATCATCGCCGATAATAAAATTATTATAATAATATATAAAAGCGATGTCGAGTGCAGATGGTGATGCTTATCATGATATTCCAAGAATCCTCATGTTTTCGGACATAGAAGGGTGTCAGAAGCACAACGCACCTAAACCTAATCTTGAAGTTAAACAATCAGGCTTTCTTTGTAATCCGGCATTTTATGCTGAAATTAGACGTCGACTTGATGCTGACGCTAAACTGCATGTTGCATTTTTAGGTGATTACTTTGATCAAGGAATGGGTGTTTATGATTCAATAAAGGGGATGAATGATTTACTTAATGATTTTTCCGGACGCGTGCACGTTATTTTAGGAAATCGTGATGTGAATAAATTGCGGTTTTGCTTTGAATTAGCGAAAAAAGACGAGGTAGTTGGAATACCTGATGGTCAGACTAGATGGGGGGTATGGAGTAAATTTCATGATGGGTTGAAAAGTAAAAAAAATGATGAGGTCGCCTTAGTGAATCATATATTATTTGAATCGATGGGTGCAAAAATCGATATGAACACTAATGATTACAATCCAGCCCCCGACGCAAAATTAATAGGGTTGCATTCGTTTCTTCCATCATCGATAACCAATGAAAATATAAAACGATCCGATGAAGAGAAACAACTATCCGATAAAAAAAAACAAGATAGTCAATTGGCACTTAAATATCTTAAGGTTTCACTTGGTATCGAACCTAGAGATAATGACACACAAGATGCACTTGATTTATTGGGTTTTTTCAAGAAATGTAAAATTGCTCATGTTTTTAATGGTAAAGTTCTACTTGCTCACGGAGGAGGATTTGACCCAGAAGCATTTTTTGATCAAGCTTACGTTGATTCTTTTAAGGAGGGGGCGGAAAATATTACACCTGAGAATTATCATTCTACACTTGAAAAATTTCGAAGAAAATTAAGTGGTCAGGAGGTACAGAAAGGCGGCAAATACGGTAAAGAAGTGGACGACGCACGAGCGAGACGTATACGAGCGCTAGAGTTTGGTAACAATGCGAGTGATCAAAATCGTAATAAACCGGTTTCACGGCCGTCCTTTTCCATCGATAGTCTGCCTCCTTCTCCGGATGCAAGAGATGTGGTCTTAGACAACCCAGAAGATAAAGCATCAGCAATTTCCACAACACAAACATTTTCAGCAGCAGAAACAGCAGTCGAGTCATCAGTGAATGCTTACAATAAGTTACTTGAGGATGTATTAAATGAGATTTCTGGAGAGAACCCACTTTTTACTTGGAAGTTCGTTCTTCTACAAGCCCTCGGTCTTAAACCGGATAATGAAGACGCCCGTTATAAGTCATTGATACAATCTTGTATCCAAGAAGGT
>Ga0194116_10004805_pt1 | contig 15209 bp, 2 predicted proteins | sample TA2MahsurfametaG_4_FD_148617 | JGI IMG/M metagenome (GOLD analysis project Ga0194116, IMG submission 148617) | Freshwater microbial communities from Lake Tanganyika, Tanzania - TA2015008 Mahale S9 surface | ecosystem: Environmental > Aquatic > Freshwater > Lake | place: Tanzania: Lake Tanganyika...
CCAATCCCCAATTTTTTCAGTATTTCATTAGGTTTAAAAAGTTTATAATTAATAACATCTTGATAATTGACTTTGAATCTTTTTCCTAGATGATATTTCAGTTTATTATTAAGTTGATTATCGTTAAATGCTATGCTGTATTTTCTTTTTCCTAAATAGGAATTCATTTATAAATTAATAAATTTTTTTGTTTTATATTTAATTAAATTAATCTATAAATTAAAATTTATTTATTATATAATCTAGCGTTGCAACAACAATATAATTAGTTTGATAAAAAATTTTAAAGCAATTTTTAAATCAAAAATAAAATGTCTTTTTATATTAAATGTTAATAAATAATAATTAAAATTTTTTTAAGAGTTTTAATTTTTCTTCATTTTTTCGACTATTCTCCTTAGATCACTATATTCTTCTCTTACTTTTTCAAGTTCATTCATTAATTGTTCATTCATCTTCTCGATCCCAGTAAATTTCATAGTCATTCTATCTATTTCTTCTTCTTTTTCTTTGATTGGATCCTTATTGATTTGCTTTAATTTATAACAAGGATTTGGTTCAAAGTTTATGTGGTTAATTGCATCTCCAATAGTTGCTCCTGGGAAGGATAAATTCATATTCATCATATTCGCAACACCAGTTTTAATATTGTGAATTCTTTTTTTATTATCAATATATTTCTTTCTATATCTTAGGATTCTTATAAAGATGAAATAAAGAATAAATATTATAGCAGTAGTTACGGTAGAAGCAATTATAACCAATTTCAAATTATTGAAAATTATGTTATCCTTTACATCTTTTTTTGGATTTTCATTTACAGGAATAATAACAATTGCATAGACTCCAAAGGAATCAATTGCAAAAGTATCTTGATTTTCAAATGTTTTTCTTGAGCTACAGAGCTTATTTTCTATTCCTCCTTTGGTGCAATTAGAAATCTTTAAAGTTTCTTCATCAATTATAAATTTGGAATCATAACAAGTCCATTTTCTATTGATTAATTTCGCTAAGCAATAATTACTAAAGTGTAATTCTTCGCTGATATAAGAATTATGTTCTATTTTTAACAATCCTGGATTTAAGAAATTTTCTTCACATCCAGTGCAGGTAATATTTAAAACTGGAGAAACTACTGAGTTTTCGAAATTTAAATCTCCATCGGAATCTTTTATAGCATTAGCAATACGGAATAAGAAAGTATCTGATTGTGTATAAGTATAATTAAGTTCTTTTTTTAAGAAAGAATGAGGAACTTGCTTTATTTCTATAGAATTATATGGTGTATTTGAATTTATAATAAATGAATTAGCAGGAACAAACATATTTACAATTGCCCTTTGATATTTATCAAATACTAAATCATTTTGGAATATATCATATTTAGATATAGTTATAATTTGATTTATTGGAGAATATAATCTTTTGATATCATCACATTCATTAGGATCTTTTTTGCATTCTCCATTAATGCATCTATATTGTTTTTCAGGACACATTGAATAACCAAGGCATTCTAATTGATTTTTTACACAGCGTCCATTTGAGCATTGATAAGGATTATTCAAATTACATCCATTGAATTCTGGACATTCTATTCTGCATAAACCATCATTGCATTTTTTCAAATTTTCTAAACATTTTACTTCTAATTTTTCTTTACAATTCATAGGATTTTTTGAACAAGTTCCATCCGAGCATTTGAATTCATTAGATAGACAAGCATTTTGCAAAGGACAATCATTTTTATTTTTTCTGCAGGAACCATCAAAACAAGAAAAAGGTGTTTCATAATTACAATTGTTCTCTATCATATTTAATTGCAATAATCTTGTAGTTCCTGTTTTATATCCCATAACAAGTTCCTTTCCTATACAATCAGATTTATTTTTAACACATTCTCCTTTAAAAAAGCAGTAGAATTCTCCTTCTTTACATTCTTGCTTATAAAAAGAATCTTGACATTCATTTACGTTTTTAACACAAAGGCCATTAGGACATTTTACTGGAGATAAAAGAGGGCACAAATTGTTTAAATTTTTACAATCTGATTCTAATTGAACACATAAACCATTAAGGCAAGAAGATTGTTTGCATTTATTATAGGAATTACAAAAACTGATATCTTCAACACATCTTAAATCAGAGCATTGGAAAGGTTTTAAAATAGGACATTTTATAGAACTACTACAATATGAATAATGATTCACACAATTTCCGTCAAAGCATTTCAAAGGTTTTACTAAAGGACATCCAATTTTATTTTTACAAGAATTTATATAATCAGCTTCAGGAACGCATATTTTATTAGGGCATTCTTTTTCTCCTGGATTACAGCCTGATTTTTTTGAATTATTACAATCATCATATGATTTTTTACATAATCCATCTTGGCATAATATTGGATTTTCTATATCACATGCAATATTGACAGAGTAGCAAAGATCTTCATTTTCCATACATCTTCCATCTGTACACATAAATCCTTTTATTTTATTTCCTTCCTCATTCTTTTTAAATTCACAACCATTTATTTCGAAGATTTTATTTTCACAAGATTTTGAGTCACTTACACAAAGCCCATTTGGACATCTGATATTATTATCTCCATAACAAACATTATTAGAACTTTCACACTTCTTTTGATTATCAACACATCTTCCATCATTACATCTTTTAGGTCTAATTATTGGACAGGAATTTTCAATTATAGGGCAATTATTTAATAATCTGCATGTTCCATCATCACATTTAGATAAATCAGCTGGACAATCGTATATAGGTTTGCAAAAATTAGGGGATTTTACACAATTACCATCAGCACACATAAAATAGTTTGTTAGGCCTAATTTATTACAAGCATCATAATCATCATTATTAGTTGAAAGTAAATTACATTCAGACGCGAATTTAACACAAATTCCATTGGAACATTTTATAGGTTTTTTATAATCACATCTGGATATTGAACAATTTTCAGCATTTTCAACACATATTCCATCAGAACATCTATATTTTTTATCGAGAGGACATCCATTTTGTAAAGGACATTGAGGCTTTTCATTTGGTTTTATATTTGGTTTCGAGCCATCAGGACAAATTAATTTTGATAATTTTTCTTTTTTTTCAAGTTCTAATTCTAATATTCTTTTTTCTGCATTGTTTTTACGATTTATATCATCTTTTTCTTTTTCCTTTTCAAAAATTTTTAATTTACTTTCTTTTTCTTCAGCAGGTAATTTATCCAAATCTGCTATAGCTTTTTGATATTTTTCTTCATCTTTAACTCTTTCAGATTCTAATTGATTTTTTAGATCATTTAATTTTTTTTTGTATTCTTCTTCAATAGTATCTGCAGTTGATTCTACATTTTTACAATCATTTGCTTGAAGTTTACAAGAACCATCATCACATTTATAAGGATAAACCACAGGACAACCATTTTCCAAATCGCAAAACTTTTTATTTACAACACAATCTCCATTAGAACATCTATAAGGCATATTTAAAGGACATTGTTCTGGATTACATAAATCCTCATTTGCTTTGCAAATTCCAGATTTACATTTAATATAACCTATAGGGCATTCGCTTTGAATTGAATTACAATCATCTATTTTTTCAGCACAGCTTCTGTTATCACATCTTACAGGATTTTTAGCGTCACATGGAGAAGAATACAAACATTCTCCTCTATTATTAGCACATTCTCCATCAGGACATAAAAATCCATTTTTACATTCAGAATTTAAATCACAATTTCGATAATCTTTTACACATTTTTTATTTTGACATAAAATTGGATTTAATATATTTGAACAAGTAATTTCTGTAGAACATTTATCTGGTGGTGCACAAGTTCCATTTGGACAAGCTATATAATTATTTGGACATTCAGTTGCTTGAGGACATAGATCTAAAGCTTCACGGCATGAACCATCAAAGCATTTAATTGGCTTTGAAAGAGGGCAAGAAGTTACTGTAGAACAATTATCCTTGTCTTTTCTACAAGTTCCATCAATACATCTATAAGGAAAATCAGTTGGGCATTCAACAAATTTGGGAATAGGGCATTCTTGGATCTTTGTAGCGCAAGCTCCATTCCAACATTTTATAGTTCCTTCGTTACAAGTAACTTGTGTAGGACATAATAATAAAGAATTAGCATAAGTTCCATCTGAACATCTTATTTTATTAGATTTTACAAATTTATCAACTAAAACCTCTTCAAATTTACAATGGTAGGAAGCCTTTTGACAAGAACCATCATTACAAAGAACAGGAAATTCTTCTGGACAAGTTGTAGTTGTTGGACATTCTCTGAATTTTCTTCTACATTCATTATTTGAACATCTATAAGGAATATTAGGTGGACATTTTATATTATTTATCAATGAATCTGCACATTTTGAAATTTCATCAACACAAGATAAATCAGGGCATAAAATTGGAGTTTTATCAGAACATGTGATTTTATTTTCTGCTTTGACAAATTGGCATTCTTCTATGGATTTAACACAAGATCCATTTTCACATTTAATATAATTTTCCAAACATGAAATTTCACTGGGACATAATTGTGGGTAATCAACACATTTTCCAGATCTACATTCATATTTACCTGATTCACAATTTTTTTGGAGAGATTTACATTTCAATGAACATTTATTATTCTCACATAAAGAATATCCTGGAGGACAAACAATTTTCTTTGAACAATCATTTTCAGATTTTCTGCAAGTAAAATCAGGGCATAAAAATTGGAAGGGAGAAATGCATTGAGGAGGTTGAGGACATATTTCTGCTTCTTTAACGCAACTTCCATCAGGACAAACTTTATGATTTTCATTTTCACATATTTTCATATTTGGACAATTTTCATATTTAGTTGCACAAGAATAATCCCAACAAGTTACTTGAAAAGAATTACATTTGATTGGATTAAAATTACATTCATTATTTCTAGGAATACATTTAGAACCGCAAATTTTAAAGCCTAAAGGACAAGCCAAAGAGTTTCCACAATTATTCGATTCAAATTTACATGTACCAAAACAAGGAATTGAATTAGGAATATTTGAACAATCAACAAATGGAGGTTCTTCACAGAAGTTCTTTAATCCTTTTGGAATGCACATTCCTTTACACTCTACCTCATCAATATTGCATTTGCATTCATCTAATTTAGAAACACAACTTTTTTCTAAGCCTATTCTACAATAAAATGGCTTCTCAGGATCAGTACATTTAGGATCTATTAATTCAGGGCATAGAGAGGGCTTTTCTACACATTTTCTATTTGAACACATATAAGGTGTTTTTTCATCACATCTTTCTTTAATTACTTCTATTTTAGTTATATTTCCGTATTGTGCACCATTTAAATATATTGTGATTTCATATAATCCAGTATATAAAACTAAAAATGAAGAAGTTAAAGTATCAGATTTCGCTGTTAATGTATAAGGAAGATTATCTGATTTTATTCCATTTAAGTCTTGACCTTTTATTTTAAATGAAAAATTATCTAGATTAATAGAATCTACAGTATTGTTAAAGGAATCTCTGCAAATTACATTAACTAAAGCTCTTTCACCCACAAAGAATTTATCTCTATCTACTCTGATATTTGCATATTTTTTATCACAATCACCATTTTTTACAATTATTTTATTTAATCCTTTATCTTTATTAAATGCTACATCATCAATAATTATATCAAATGCATAACTATCTGGTTTAAATAATTCTAATCTAATTATCATATTTTCTTCATTTGAAGAGAAACTTACTTTATATTCATTTTTTTCAAAACTTAAATCACCAATTTTAACTTTTAATTTTTCAATTAATTCACCATATTGAACAGGATTTCCATAAATATCGGTACCTTTAATTAAGACTTCAAATGCTTCTCCCGGTTTAACTTCAACAATGTCTGTTACCTGTTTCCCTTTTACAGTTATTTCGGAAGATTTAGGTGAAATAATATTTGAAGATATATAAAGTTTATTATTGTAAATAGAATAAGTTTGATTATTGAAACTAAAATCAACTTTGTAAGAGCCAATTTTTTTTAAAGTGAAATCAGTTGCCTTTGCTAAATAATATCTAGAGCAATCTAAAGTTTCGTATTTTGCTTCAGAAAATTGAAAATTGTTAAAAGTTTCAACTTGCGAAGAAATTGTAATTTTCATCAAACTAGTATCTATTGTGTCTTCAAAGCAATTACCGTCAGCATCCTTAAATAAAATAGGGAATTGTAATATATCACCAGATCTATAATATATAGGAATTCCTAGAATAGTTCTTAATGGGTCAATTGATCCTTGTTTAATTTTTATATTTGAATAAAGATCTTTTATCATTATATAAGTCCCATTTGAGTTTTTGAATAAAACTTTAATACTATGAGATTTTGGAGGATAACCAAGATTTAGTTGAATTTGTGTACCATTATTTTTTAATAATAACCAGGATTTCTTATCAAGTAATTTATTATTATCATAAATTTCAAAATTTTCTGGATTTAAAAATTTAAATTCTATATTGTCTTTATCATATACATTGAAACTTGCTTTAATAGTATCCTTTTTCTCTGGAGTTTCAGGAAATTTAGAAGAAACATTAAAATTAGCTGGAGGTAAAGTAGGATCAATTAAAATAGATAAATCATTACTTGAAGCAATTCCATTATAAATAACTTGAGTTTTTATATTATCAGCTCCATTATATAATGCTGAACACATAATTGAAAATTGAGCACATCCTCTATAATGTAATCCTAAATAAGTAACGCATTGATTATTATTTAAGTTGTTAACTTTGAACAAAGATGGATCAAGATATTGATTATAAATTCTTCCATTGAATCTCAAACAAATATTTGATGTTGAATAAGATCCTAAATTTGAATAGATTGTATTTTCTCCATTTAAAGCTGCTATTTCGAATGACTTTTCTAATTGAGTTGTTGGTAAATGATAATCGAAATCTTTATTTTGGTATAATCCTCGATCATGTAAAATTGGTATGTATTTAATAATTTTTTCAGTTAATGAACTAATAATCACGATTTTAATATAATATCTTCCTTTAGGCAAATGGAAAATTAAATTAGAACTTAATTTTTCTTCAGTTATTAAGTAAGATGTTTGAGAATTAATTATTCCATTCAATGAAATAATTTTCTCAATTCCTAAATTCATTTTAGGATCTGGAATTAAGGAAATATCAACCGAAATGTCTTTTGGAATAGCAATTGAAAGTCCATCTGAATTCACCAAATTTAACATTAAATTATAAGGATATCCGATTGGGTTTGAAATTTGATCAATAACATTAATATCATTATAAATATAGTCGATATTATACCAGATATTTTTTTTCTTAATTTTCAATCTAATATCTGTTATTATATTTGATTCATTTTTATCAAATTTAAAATAAGCATAATCTTTTAACTCAACTCCATTTAGAATAACTTTAATAATGTAATTTCCAGATTTATTAATAGTTTTAAAATCTTCATTTAATGAACGATCAGCTGAATTGATTTCTTTTTTTAAGATTCTCTTATTAGTGTCATAAACATAATAAAACATATATCTAATATTGAATTGAACAGTTTGAGGAAAATCAGAGCCTCCATTTTCATCAAAAATGAAAGTATTTAAATTCATTTTATCACCCTTTCTGAAAATGTTATTTTCAAGCTTTATATAACTGTCGAAATTGGAGAAATTAACTTCTTTAAAATTCTCAAGTTGTAGTTCTATTTTCTCTAGTAAAGGAGATGTTAATTTGGACTTTCCATAAAATAAAAATTCACAATAGCATATATTTTCCTTTTCGTCATAGGACAAATAAAATTCGTTCATATTCTGATTGTTTATTACTTCAAAATTTAATCTCCTATCACATACTGTATTTCCATATTTATCAAAAGCACTGACTTGATATCTAACATTTTTATTATCAATAATTTCTCTTGAATGAATTGAAGTTGAAGACATTTTTTGAGGATAATCCGGAACCACATTAAGATTAATTGTATTTTTCATTTCATTATCTCCAATTTTTAATTTGAAAGATTTCATTGAAGGAATTTGTTGTACAGTATATTCAATTAAATATAAACCATCATACCCAGTATCTATCACATTGTATAAAATATTAGCTCCTAATGAAATTTCTGTTTGCCTTTTAGTTGAGATCATTTTGGAATCTCTTAGTTCTATAAAGAAATATTGGCTTTGTCCGGCAATAAATAAAGAACCTTTTAGTCCGTATATTCCAATATTTCTCAAATCTGCTTGCTCATTTGAAGAATTTTCATCTTTATCATTAAATATTTTTAAAGTTTTAATTAGTTGGTTTTGATCATTATTAATAACGAGGTTATAATTAGATTCTTTTAAAATATTATTTGGGTTATTAAAACCAATATAAGTTTGTATTAAACCATTGCCAATTGATCTAGTAGCTGTATAAATTTTAATATCATCAGTTTTATCAGCATTCTTAAGATATATATTTCTTTCCAAACCTTCATACCAAATTAATAAATTATCTCTTGGAGATTTTAATAAATGAATTTTATCAAACGGTATCATAAAACAATCATTTTTATCATTTTTACTACTTGAAACATACACATAATTATTTGATTTATTTGTTATAAGGCAATTTACACAAGGAATTTCATTAAAATTATTATCCAAAGGTTGAATATGGGTTAATTGTAAAATTTTCAAATTTGATTCAAAATGAGCAGTTACAGTATTTCCATTGTAGTTAACATTTCTTGAAATTATACTGAAACTTTCGTTTGTATTTAAGTCAATGGAATCGAACTTAAAAATTAAATTTTTAATAATTGCTTTCGGATCCTTGATTGATTCGTTTTTGGAGTTTCTATAATCAACATTAAATAAAATTGAATTGGAGAAAATATTATCATTAGAATAAATGAAATTTCCGAAGGTAAAAATAGAATCTATTGATGAATCATTTTCACTATTTATTGAAATTAAAATAGAATCCTTGGAATTAGGAATATTAATTTTAAACGAATTTAAATCCCCAGTTAAAATTTTAACTAGATAATCATTTGTTATTGTATCATATGTGATATCATAGAGAATTTTCTCATTATCCAAATTAACAATATCAATAAAAATATCTCTCATATAAATATTAGAAGAATCTCTAGTTATAATGTTATCATAGGCATCTTGAAGTTTTATTTTTAAAAAAACATAATCATTTTTAAGCTTATTATTTTTGTCTGAATTATAAATCATTTTTATTTTATTATCACTAATAACATCCAAATTAATATCTTTGGATGATAAATAGTTTTTATATTTCAAGTTCATTTTGTGATTATTCGCAACTTTATTACTTCCAATAAGTAAAATATACTTTCCTAAGCTATCTGAAGGAATAATTTTATAATACCATTCTTGTTTTGTTGATATATTAGAACATTTTGTTAAGTCTTCAGGACAAACAGTTATAGCAAAATCTTCGAATTTATCATTCAGAGAATTCTCATCATTTTCGCATCCAATTAAATCAAATTCTAAATATGCCTCTTTTCCTGCAGTTATAATATAATTTTCTTGAGGTTCTTGGAAGTAAGCTATTGATTGATTTGGACATTGTATTTTTCTATTTTTAGGGATTTCAGAATCTAATATAATGAAATTTTGAAATAATTTAAAGTTCGTTGGATCGGCTGTTTTAAAAATTTTTACACTAAATTTATTAGAAATGTCTAAATTAATATATTGATTTCTTCCATTTTCATCTAAATAAGCATAAATTCCATCATTGTTTTTCGAATATAAAATCATTTGAATTTTCACATCACCTTTTTCATTGACTATTAATACTGATAAATCATAAACTGGAGAATCAATTATAGTTCCAGATTTATCTTTCATATAAATTTTGAAGACTGGTAAATTTAATTTGAATAAATTATAATAACTTGAAGTTGATTTTTCTTCCCAGTTATTTCCAGATTTAATGCTAAGGGAACTTAAACTAAGATCATAATTTCCTCCACTTGTTATTTGTTTTCTACAATATGTACATTTTAAAGGAATATCAAGATACATAGGTAAGAAGAAATAATCTCCGGTAACACTAGCCTTTTTGGTAAAAACAATGCCATTTTTTTCATTTGTTAAATTCTGATTATAATTCAATGTTTCAATATATTCTATACCATTATCAAGATTTTTGAGAACTAAAAGATTAAAGTTTTTAGCAAACAACATGTCTTCTTTTTTAGGATTAAGATAATTTAATTGTTCATCCATGAGCTGAATTTTCAAAACTATTTCATCACCTAATAATCCATCGTTAATATTATCTAAATAACCGAAGCTATTTTTATAATCAGCTTTTTGAATTACAGCAGGAATTATTATTGGAGAATTTAAAAAAGGAGAAGATATTTCTAAATCTTCAACAATGCTTTTTTCTAAACTCAAAATTAATGAACCTGTTAATGAATTGAAGGAAAGAAGTGGAATTTTATAAGAGGTAATATTTGTAAGGACTTTGACAGTTAAGAAATTAGTGAATATAACACCTTCATTAAATGGTATATTTTTTATTAGATTATTATTCATATCATAAAGTTGGAATTCATTAAATCTATAACTTGATGTAAATTTAGTTGAGTTATTTTTTAATTCTAGTCTTGAAATTCTCCCTGAATCAATTATAATTTGAGTATCAAGAATTATAGGATTGTTTTCCACCAAAATATTTACTCTAGCTCCTGAATCCTCTGAAATTATGTCATTACTATAGAATAAAATTGTGATTAAACCTCTTGATGGGCCATAGAATATTTTTAAATTTTCATCCTGTGAATTATAGGTTTTGTTGTTAAAACTAGATTTCAAACTAATTTTAGTTAGATCCATATTATCAAATCTTTGATTTTTATCATTTCTAAAATCAACTATCATTCTCGCAGGATTATCAATAGTTCCTCTAATTATACCTTCATCTGATCTTAAGAAAGAATATTTGATAGAAGGTGTCGAATTATTTGTGTCATAAAGCTTATTATAAGTTAATTTATATTTAACATCACTATTTGAGGTGACTGAGATATAATAATTACCATCTTCCATATTTTCTAAACTTGGTAAGTATTCTTTGCAAAGTTCTAAATATTGCCGATTATTATAATTTAGGTTTTTAGGGCAAAATCTTCCTATTTCTTTTCTATCGCTTTCTGAATATAATCCAAGATCTAATCTATTTTTGTTGTTTAAAATTTCATTTCCATTTTTATCTCTAAATATAGCGAATATTGGAATATTCTTTTTGGTTGATAGTAATTTATATTTATCATTAGTTAGTAATTTTGAGTTGAATTTGTAACCAATATAATATAATTCAGTTATGATAGGTGTTTGATCATCATATTTAATAGAATCTAATTTCGCAAAACAGAATTGACAATTTATAGGAATATTATCATAGAATGTGAATAATTTATACTCTCCTACAACTGTTATATTAACAGTTGAAACGTAATTTATGTAATAAAATCCATTCAAAACATCTATTTTATCATATTTAAAACTAATTATTGAATTTTGTGGAGATACAGCATATATCTGTAAATTTTTAACAATTTCCTCTCGAACTTCTTTTTGCTCTAATACTTCTTTTTGGAAATTATGATTATATTTATCATAGGGATAAAAATTTACATTTAAATTATTTATTCCATTCTCAATTTTATTTAATAAAAGATCACTTCCTGAATAGTAAGGATCAATAGTTTTTGAGATTCTTTTCCACATTAAAGTATAAGTTTTGTTATTATATAAAGTTAATTGAGAAGAATATTTTCCTATAGATATTTCTGTTCCAATTACTATAACTCTTCCTTGGTCCGATTCTATTAAATTCACACTCCCAATATTTTTCACTTTAATTTGATTGCTTATTTGTAAAAATTTTTCATTCATTTTATTTCCAAATTCATCTAACATAGTAAAATCAAAAGTAAATGTCTCTCCAACTGGTATATCCTTGAGGAAAATAGTATTATTATCGTTACTTATTTTTTCAATAAGAGTGTTATTAGTATTGAATCTAAGTTCAGCTATTTCTGGCCTAGGGATAATTTTTAATTTATTTATTTCGAATAGTTGTCTATTATCATACGATAATTTTAAATAATAATTGCCACTTAATGTGAATGATGCTGAGACGCTTAAGTAAATATCTATTTTTTGTGATTTAGGGTAAACGTTAATTGTTTGTAAATTATCTCCGTTATAATATTTTGCTTCTAAAGAGATTTTATTAGGATCAAGAGTTTTTCCATATGCAAGTTGATTTTGAGTATTTTTTGCGATAACTCTGAATAAAATTTGATTGGATGCTGCTCTTAATTCATAACTTCCAGCTCTATAAACAGCATAAAAGTTTTCAGGTGCTTCATTATAATCTAAATTGGAAATGTTATTTAAAAAGTCATCTCTATAAGAAAATCTCAAAGGAATGCTTATCTCGTTTACTTGAAAATTTACATTATTTATAGAAAAGATTAAATTATATTTTTCTAATGATGAAAAAAGTTTAGTTCTATCAGTTTTATTATCCATAAAAATATCGATTCCACCTGCAGGATTTATTTTATATGATATATTATTAATCTGATTATTCCCAAAAGTAATTTTAACAGAGAAAGAATTCAAAGCGTCAGCTTTAGGTTTATCTAAGTTATTGACTAAAATCGGAACTCCACTCGTATCTAAAATTTGAATAGTAGTCAATTTGAAATTCTTTTCTTCATCCATACTTAACTTTAAATAATCATTTGTATTTAATTCATTAGTTAATATATATTTTTGATAGAAATCAGAATAGATTTGAAATTTTGTGTTATCGGGAGAAGAGGTTGAAACAAAAAATTTACAATAATCACAAGCAATATCATAAGCGTCTAATTCTTCTCCACATTGAAGTTTTGGTTTAAAAGTATATTCTCCTGGTGCTGATGGTGAAAAATATAAATCAGGAACTCCATCAATTAAATCGAATTCTCCTAAGGCTTTTTCTGTTTTTGTATTATGGAAGTTTTGAATAATTACAGATTTTTGGAATGAGCATTTTAAAATTTTAAATTCATCATTTGAAATTGGATTTCCTAGTGCATCTCTTATGTATAGTCCAAGATGTATGATTTTTCCAATAATAGTAATTCTATTTTCTAAATAATTTTTAATTTCTCCATAAGTTGTTTTATAGTTAGGCTTTCCAGTTACAATATTGAAATATTTGATGTTTTCATTAAAAAAATTTGGATTGAATATTTTATAAATTCCTTTTCCAACAGTTGGAATAGAAATTGTATAGATATTTTTTTCTTTATTGCTAGAAATTAAAATTTGTTTTTCTGGAATAATATTATTCGGATATTCTACCTTAATTAAATCGTCAATATAAGTGAAATCATATGTTCTTGAATTTCCAAAATTATCAGTAACACAAATATCAAGTGTATAATATTTATCACTTGTATTTCCAATTTTATTTAAAGTATTATTTGCTAAATCATAACTAGGATTACATACATCAAATTTTAAACTATTTGCTGCAACTACATTAATAAAAATTGTTTTAATTGGTTTTCCATTATATTTAACATTAAATCTTGTTGTTCCCTCTTTTTCGAGCTTTCTAAAAGTTACTTCAAGACCAAAAACTGATGGATTGTTATTGAATTTCTTTTCAATTGAATTCATTATATCATTTCCATTCATTTCAAAGGTCAATAATTTTTCTTCTGATTTATAAATATTAAGATTTGTTTGGCACGAAGTCCTTTTGAATAAATTAAGAGTTAAAATTGAACCAGCAACAAAATTTTGTGTATTTTTAGTTTCAAAGAAATAGCCTTCTGAACTGACAACTATATAATTATAAAATTATTCAAATTGATTTAAATTTAAATAATTAAAATTCAAAATTAAACCAATGTTTTTACTTGTCATTAATTTTAAATCTTCTATTTTAACTCCTTTGTATAAGGTCATAGAAGAACTTACTCCGAAAAAAACTGATTCATTATCCATTATATAGGCAAATTCAGGGAGAGATCCTTTTATTGTTTCCTCATCATTGAATAAAACTCTAAAATTTCCGTTGTATAATTCTATACTAATCTTCATATTTGAAATAAATTGATCGATTTCATTATCATAAAAATTAGGAATAACTTTGTTACATAAATTGGCATCAGAACAAATTGATTTAATTTGACCATTAAGATTATGAGTAATGGAAAAATGAGGAAAATTGGCATCCATTTTATCAGGATTTGTTATAAAATCAAAGAAAAATGCAATTGAATTATAAATTCCTTCAAAGCCTAATCCACTTCTTTTTTCTCCTATAATCCTGTTTGTAGGATTGGATGTTAGAATAAAAGCAAATCCTTGAGGGTATTTTTGAAGTCCATAATAATTGTTATCCACAATTATAGTAGGTTTGAAACTAATTTTTAATCCACTCTGATTACTTATATTAGTCTTAAGCCAAGCAATTCCTGCAACATCCATATCTGTATCTTCGATTGAATCTCTATTAAAGAGCAAAGTGTTTTGATTGACTGGTTTTACATCTTGAATAAATTCCATTTCCTTAGTTGTCATTTTCAATTCTATTACAAATTATATAATATATCTTACGATTCCACTGCTCAAAGCAATTATCACTTTTGAAAATATCAAATATTGTAAAGAAAATAAATATTCCAACTAATTTTAGAAAACTTTAAATTACTTTTTGAAATTGAGAATAAGTTTATTACCATATTTTTAAATTAATTAAATAATTTAATTTTTAATTTATATTAGTCATATTCTGTTTTAATTAATTAATTTTATTTTAATCAAAAATTTTAAAATAAATTATAAAACCTTTTAAAGCAAATAGAATTTCCGATTAAATGAAATTTTATTATTAAAAGAAAGTCATGGAAGAAAGTAATAATTCAATAATTAAAAATCAATAGATATTATTAAAAAAAAATTCTTTCATTGGGGATTGGGGATTGGGGATTGGGGATTGGGGATTGGGGATTGGGCCCAATCCCCAATCCCCAATCCCCAATCCCCAATCCCCAATCCCCTTATAAAGAATTTTAATTAAATACCTAA
>Ga0194116_10004806_pt1 | contig 15209 bp, 20 predicted proteins | sample TA2MahsurfametaG_4_FD_148617 | JGI IMG/M metagenome (GOLD analysis project Ga0194116, IMG submission 148617) | Freshwater microbial communities from Lake Tanganyika, Tanzania - TA2015008 Mahale S9 surface | ecosystem: Environmental > Aquatic > Freshwater > Lake | place: Tanzania: Lake...
ATTTAATAATTACATAACCATTTTAATAAAAATATCTAATAAAAATTCCTGTATTGATGTATATAAATTTAAAGAATTTAAATTAAAATATATTTAAATTAGATTTCAACAATTAGATTTTTTTACCTTTACTTGAAATTTACTTAAATTATTATTATTTCTCATTATCAATTGGCCTTTCATTTAAAATTCCAAAATTGAATAAAAAATGATATTTAATTTTTAACATTAATTTAAATTATTTTATAAAACATATTATAAATGTGATTATTCTTTATCTATGAAAAAAAAGTATCTTTCTGATTTTACAAATTCTCAAATCATTTTATGATTCTATCATATTGTAATATTCAAGATTTGATGCAATATTTTTGGTAAGCCTATCTTTTCTTTTATTTTTTTTACAATTTGAATTAGTATTAAGGCTTTCTTTATAATTGTTACTTGAAATATCACTTATTAAAGCATTGTTATTTTCTCTATAATTGTTATTATTATTAGGACTAATAGTTTCATTTATTACATGCAAATTCGAATTGAAATTTCCATTTGCAGAATAAAGACTTCCATATTTTGTTTTTAATCTAGCTTGGAATTTCTCAAGTGATTCATCAGTAGTTATATATTGATTAGCCATTTCATATAATCTTGAATCTGAAAGTGGTTTGAAAAGAGGAATATTACCTCTAGCCATGTGTTGTGTTGCATTGTTATTGAAAGTCATTTTAGATCCAGAATGATTAGAATTACTGGCACTATTATTTTTATTGGCACTGCTATTTTGATTATTTTGAGTCATATTGCCTTGATTGATCAGATTATTGCTTGTATTTTGAGAATGACTGTTTAAGTTATTAAGGTAGTCTTTTTTACTTTGGCTATGAAGATTATTTGAAACACGATTATTTTGAGAATTAGCAAAGTTATTAACTTTATTATTATTGTTAATTTGATTTTTGTTGCTATTCAAGTTTCCAACGAGATTTGTATTTTGAGGTTTATCTTGAAGATCTTTATCTCGTGAATATTTTAAACTTTGATCGTCATAGTCAAAATTTATCTCACTAAAATCAATGAAAAAATAAATTTTTGAAACATTCAAATATAAATATTATCTAGTCCTATCAATTATTTGATAAAAATATTTCTTCTTTAAATTTAGTAATAAATTAATTTCAATAATTATACTTACTCTTCCATATTTTCATTATTATGTATTGAAGAGGGTCTACTTCCTTTGCCTTGTTTTCCAGTAGGAAGCTGAATAGAAGAATTGTTATAATTTACCCTTTCACGTGAAGAGTTTTGATTGTTAAATGAATCATTTTCATTATTTGTTTCTTCGATTTCATCCATGTGTTCAATATTTGAAGCTTTTTCAGCCTTATTACTTTCTTGTCTACTTTTCTCTGCATTTTCATATTTCTTTTTCATTTCATTCAGCATACGTTCTTTTTCTTTTAAAATTTTATCGGTGTTTTTAGAAATTTTTGGCTTGTAAGGATGATTTTCTTTTAATAATTCTTTTTTAGATTCTAAATTTGTTTTATATTTATCTTGATATTTGAAAAGTCTTTTCCCCACATTTATTTCATCCTCTGAGCTCCTTATCATACTTGCTGAAGCATTTATTTTCGGAGCAAAAGTGCACTCAAAGATATCGCTTGCTATAATGTTGTTCAATTTTTCGCTTTTCTGCTTTATAAAGTCTTGGCTACGTTGTAATAAAGAGGTGTTAATATTTTGATTATAGCTATTGTTTAATTTAGGTTTGAAAGTAATCCCTTGATCCTATAATAATGAACATATAAGAAAATAATAAAAATTTTCTTTAGGTTGAATAAATATTATAAACTTTAAAAACTTATCAAAATCATATTATTTTAGATTACTTTATTTATGTTGTTTATGATCTTTCTCAAATTTTCAGATTTTCGTTTTTTGTAGTCTTGAATTCTATCTGAAATTTCCAATAAAGACTCATCGCCTCTTCTAATAGAAATTGATCTATTTAACTTTTTACTCATTCCAGGTGTATTTTTTTCAATATCATCTTTTATTGATCGCAAATGATGAGCTTTTTTAATCTCGAATCTAAAATAATATTATAATCAAAGAATAATATTACTCTTTAGATCTTTGCAAGAAATCAGCTTTATTAGATAAATATTTATCACTTTTATTTGAATTCAAAACTTGTGGTGTAAATGTGTAAACACTTTTTAAATATCTTTCTTTTTCCCTGCTCAAATGCTTTATTTTTTGTTCTTTGTCTTTATACATCTAAAAAAATTAAATATTAGAAATTAGAAATAAATTAAAATATTTGAATTAATTACTTTATAAAGCTTCTCGTGTATGGGAGTTTCTTCTTCTAAATCATATTGTGTTTCTTGCTTAGTTTTATTAAGGATCTTTGATTTATTTCGTTTTCCTTTATTAGGAACGAATGTACACTCTTGAATTTCAGAATTTCTATAATTCTTAATCAATTCATCAAGCTTCTTTTCTCTTGATATTTTATCCTTTTTAAAAATAAGAATTTCGAATGAAATTTATTAAATTGATTATGAAATAATTAATTATAAAAGCTTAATTGAAAGTATTAATTCATAATTTATATTATAAAATTAAATTTTTACCAAATGCAATTTATCATAAATTTTCTTCGGACTTTTAAATTTTTCAAAATCTAAATTTCTATTGTTTAAGGCATTTAAACTCGAATATTGATAATTATCACTACTATCAAGATTTTCATTTTCTTGGCTGTTTAAATTATCTGAACATAAATCTCTATGCCGAGTGGTATTTGCATGCTTAATATCAAAATCATTTTTATTTAAATCTTTGTATTTTATATTAGAATTAATTTTTTTGTTGATGTTTTTATTGTTCCTGTTATTTCTATTTTTATTAGATCCAATAAATACTTCATTATTATCTATAGTTGACATATTTTTTATCTTACTTTCTTTACTATTTGGTGCTGAGTATTTTATATTTAAATTATTGTTTTGTTGTTCTAAATTGTTTCCTGCATTTTTTTCGAATTTAAAATTTTTATTAATATTATTATTACTTCTGGCAGTTAGATTTTTATTTCCAAATTTATCATTTGTTTCATCTGTAATGAATTTGTTTTTTATTGGATCATTACTCTGCGAGACTGGAAGGAAGGGTTTATCGTAATTTTTGAGAATTGAATTTTTATCGATTTGGTTATTTTGATTTAAGTAATCATAATTTGTATTATAATTATTATCTTTCTTTTGATAATCATAGTTATTTTTGGAATCTTCATTAATGATTTTGCTATGTTTTTGATAATCTATAAAATCATCACCTGATGAATCTTGGATATAAATTCCATTCTTTTTATTATTAATGTTTATAGAATTTGATCCACAAAAAACCTTCAGTTTCCAATTTGAAAATTTTTTTCTTAATAAGATTCTCATTTTATTTTTATATATTATCAAAAGTCGTCTGACTGTTTTTACAATTTTATCATCATCCAAGCTTATGTAATTCTCGTATATATTTGAAACCCAATCTTTAATTTATATTATTTTATTTTAATATAGATAAATAAGAAAGAATTTAATCTACATTGAGAGTTTTTTATAAAATCATCGCTTTTTAAATAAGAAACCATAGCTTCTACTAAAATAGTTTCATCAAATGAATTATTTCTGTTTTTTATCTTATTATTCATGAAGTCAATCCCTTTTTCATCTATAATCCCCTTATTATTAATAAAGAATTTTACTATTTTTGATAAATATGTGCTGAAAGTATTAAACACGGATTCCATGATAAAATATTTATTTTTTTTCATGATTAAAATTTTAAATTTGACAATCAAATGAATTGGGTTTTGAAAAAATTATAATTATTAAATGTTGTTTGTTTGTTTTTATCTGTTAAACTAGATAAATAAATGATTCTAATTTAGTTTTATATTTATGAATAATTAAAAGATTTAAAGGATCATCATTTATTTCCATTAATTCTATTATGTATTCAATATTTAAAAGTTGTTTTATTTTTTATAATTTTAGGATTTTGATTAAAGCTTTAATTAAAATGATTTTGTTATTTTAAAATTTATATTCTATTAGTATAGCCCAAATGGAGGTATGTCTTAACTATTTTGAAACAAGAGTACTTTTATATCTTAAAATCTTTCCGATAGCAATAGTTCTAAAATTGAATTAATTAAATTTAAAATATCAAGATGAATTAAAAATAAAAGAATTTTATAAGACAAAACTTTTACTTTCCAGCATCTCTTAATGTGAATCTTCCTAGAGAAGGGAATTTTTCGAATTTTTCACCACAGAGAACATTATTTGATTTAATAACAACTTTTGCTCTGCATTGTGATCTTAAAAATTTAACTTTTTTCTCAGTTTTTGTTTTTCTATCAATTTCACAAAGTATATCAATAGTTATTTCATCGATAATTGTATGAAAATGCATAATACATGAATAGCCATTTGCCATTATACCTTTCTTTTCAGCTGGAATATCTAAAATCTGCATTTCTGCTTCAAAGCAATTGAACACAGGACATAAATCTTCTGAGGAGCAAATAACATTACCTCTTTGAATATCATTTTCATTTTCAAGTCCTTTTACTTTAATCTATGAATTTAATTTAATTTTTCATAAGTAACTAAAAAATATCTAATGAATAATTATAATTATAAAATTATTTTTGAGTTTTCACATATTAAATAAATTTAAAAAGAGAAAATAGATAATAAAAATTGAATTATACTCTAATGCACTCTCCAGGTTTAGCATAAGGAACACCTTTCTCTTCTGTATTAAATAGCCATCCAACTTCAAAATTTATTTTTGAAGGCATTATTGTGTATGTTGCACCGTATTTGACTATTCCACTTTCAATCTTACCTAATAAATAAACTCCTTGATCTTTATATCTATCAAGCACTGGAATTCTAACTGCAGCATCTTCTTTTCTTTCAGGAGTTTCTAGGCTATCTAAGATATCGATAAGTGTAGGTCCTTCATACCATGGACAAATATGCTTATCTACAGGTGTAATTAAATTATCTCCTTTCAAGCCAGATATAGGAACCCAATAAACATGCTTTTCTATATTATATCCGCATAGTTTTAAGTAACCAGATAAATCTGATTTTATTTGATCATATCTTTGCTTAGACCATTTTACAGATTCTTCATCCATTTTATTTATAATAACAACTAATTTTGTGACTCCAAGTGATTTTGCTAAAAGTGCATGTTCTCGAGTTCTACCATCACCTTCAAATCCTGCTTCAAACTCACCATTTTTAGCAGAGATTACCAAACCAGCAAAATCTGCTTGACAAGCTCCTAACAACATATTTGGAACATAACCTGCATGTCCTGGAGCATCTAAAATAGTATATCTTTTTGTTGGAGTATTGAAAAAGGCTTTTCCAACTTCAACAGTTTTACCTTTTTCTCTTTCCTCTTCGTTTTCATCTGTAATGTAGGCAATAAACCATGATTCTCTGTTATTAGCTTTGGCTAATCTTTGATATTTTTCAATTGTACGTTCATCTATCATTCCAGTTTTCAATAAAATGCTACCAGATATTGTAGATTTCCCTGCATCGACATGTCCTATAAAAATAATATTACAAGGCTTCCTAATATTATCAGGTTCAATCATAGAACCTTCTTTGGAATCGTCAACTAAATTAGTTTCGGTATTTAAGTTTATTTGTGTATCAAGATTTGTAGTAATTTCAGAAATTGAAATTGTTGTTTCTTCTTTCTTTACAGGTTTAATTTCTTCTTTCTTCACAGGTGCAGGTTTTTTCTCTTCTGGTTTTTTAGCTACAGTAGTATTTTTTTGCTGTTGATTTGAAGCTGTTCCAGGTTTTGTTTGAGCAGTTCCAGGTTTATTAGTATTACTAGCAGTTCCTGGTTTAGTCTGAGTATTATTTGCTGGAGTTTTTGCTCCTGGTAAGCCAGCTATTCCTTTAGGAGCTGTTGCTGCTTGTTTGTTTTGATTTTGGGGCTGTTGTTGGTTTGTTTGTGGAATTATTTGTGATTGTTGTTGTTGAGGAAAATTTTGATTATTATAGGAAAAATTTTGGTTATATTGGTTTTGATAATAATTATTATTATTATAGTTATAACCTTGATACATTGCATTTGGGTCTTGTTGATTATATCCCATTTGAGGATATTGTTGATACATGTTTTGATTTTGATAATTATTCATATCGTACATACCTCCATAAGAATTATACATATTATTCATGGCATAAGGATTCATAGCATTATTTGTATTTTGATTGAATGATTTCGGTTTATACTCATTTGCGTTGAGATTAAGTTTCATATTTTTGTCTTTATTTTAAAAATTTTTATGTACCTTTGTTATCTCCTTCGGGATTCATAAGATATAAAATATATAATATTAATAATTTATTTTTTATTTAATTTAAATTTTTATTTAATAATCGTAATATTTGAGATAAATCGGAAAATAAATTAGCAGTAATTTTAATATTTTAAAACATTTCAATTGCAACATAAATTTACTTAATAATGAATTTTGTAATCTTAAATATTTTATGCATATATGGAGTATTTTGCCCGTGATATGGATAATTTATCCAAGAACTTTAATAATTACTTTATTTAAAATCAGAATTAAATATTAAAGTTTTAAAACTTGATTTATTTTTCTTGTACTTAATGTGTTTACTTATTTCTTGTTTTATAGGCTTACTTTTAAATTTTAAAAGCTCAACTATTTAATATTAATTTTGATTCTTAAAAAATTCTTTATCAAATAATTTATTATGATTGTATTTTTTCTTTTATTATAATTAAATCAAAACCTACGAAAAAAAATTTGCTTTAATCAATAAAAGTCAGAAAAATATGAAGTTTTTTTTATGTATAATAATAATATAAAAATAAATAAGAAATTCTAATGGAAAAAATTAACTATGAACAAGGCCCTCTAGATACTGATTATTTAAATAAATTATACCAACAAGAAAAACAATTGCGTTTAGCAAACAATAAAATAAAATGCCTTGAAATAAACATTAAAATTGTAATTACTTTTTATGTTGATAATTTTTTTACTAAAAGAAAACTTGCATAATTAAAAATACAATAAAATGTTATCTTAGATAAAATTAATTCCTAATAAATAAATTTTGAGAAGTACAAAATTAAATTTTACAAAAAATTAAAATTATTAAAAATAGCTTTCAATATTCATTGAAGCTAAGGATTTTAATGGATATTTAGCTACTTTGAAAAATATTTTTAAGAAAAAAGAGCAATCTGGATACGTAATTTATCAATTAGTTCATTCTTCTGCAGAGTTATTTATGAATTTAATAAAAGAAGATAAAATTTTAATTATAAAATACTTGGAATGCATAAAATTTGTATTAGAAAGTCTAAAAAAAATAAATGATAAAGACAATAGCTTTGAAGAAACGAAATCAAATTTAATAAATTTATTGGATAAACATAAATTTGATGAATTCAAGGATATGCTTTTTAAGAAAAAATTTGATCCTGAAGATTTAATAAACGAAAAAAAGCAATTAAATAAGATTTCTTTGAGTGATTTTTCAGAGTTTAATAATAGCAATTCATCAACAAAGATAGATAAATTGGAAATTAGCTTAAATAAGGACTACACTTCATCAACTCGTAATTTTAATTTAATTTCTACTAACAAAAAAGTAGTTAGCAATACAGATACTTTAGGAATCAATCAGGATATTAAGAAAGATCAAATAAAATTTGCAGTAAATAATCAGGTGAAATTACCTTATATAAGAATAGGAGTTGTCATAACTCTTAGTAGTTTAGAGATAAAGAGAATTTTTATTGAAGAAATGAAGAAGTATTTTAATATTAATTCCTTTGCTTCTGCAATTTTAAAAAAATTTATTAACTAAAAATTTTTATTTTTTTACATTAATTAAAAATTCGATTGATATGAAAATTAAATTTTTATATATTTTATATTATTATTCATTTTTTCCTTCTTTGGGATTCAATTTTAATTAGTAATTAGTGGAAACTTTCTCTAAAATTTAGACATAAAGTAATTATCAAAGGAGATGAGAATAGCGATACAGTTCAAGTAGATAAAAAATGTTTTAATATATACAGGAGCATTTTAGACTGTTTAAAAATTAAAAGTATTAATTCTAATTTAAACACGATCCAATTCTCAATTAAATATTCTGAAAACTTCCATGAAAGAATCATCGAAATAAAATCTTTAAGCGGTGTAAGAAAAAAATTAATATAAAAGCTTCAATAATTTTTATTTTAAAAATCCTCTTAATTTATTTTATTGCAATTTTATATTACGAATATAAAAAGAATTAATTTTAAATAGAAAAGAGAAATATGTGAAGAAATGATAACAAGTTTTATTACAGTTATTTCAAAGAAATTAGTGAAAGTTAGAAAAATTAAAGTGGAAGCAATTAATATAGATAGAGTTCTCAGGGAAAATCGGCAAGAAGAAAAGCGACGCTTATCAACAATATATGGAATGGGTTCAATGATGAATTATGAATCTTTAAAGGAAGAAGATAATTCAATAGTAGATTTTTCAAATAAAGAAGCAATGAATTTTTATGAATTATATAAAATCCTTTCACAAGAAAATTACGAATTGGGAAAGTCAGTAAGCGATTTCATTAAAAATTTCAAAGAAGAAAATTTAAATATTGAAGAGGCTAGTAAGAATATTCCAAAACAGATGGAATCTATATCAAAGTTTATTGATTCATGCGTTTCTGCGTTTTTTTGCTATTTTAATTACGGTAAATCAATTACTGAAAAAATGCTTCCATATGTTAGACCTACTGTTGAGAATTTAATTTTTAAAAAGCTCTCCGATATTTTATATCGATTGTATTCTTATAAATATAATGAAGAAAATAAGAAGTTTAAGGAAAGTCAACAGAAAATAGTAAAGAATTTAAGTTGTGATCAAATTATGGAGTTTTTGGAGATCAAAAAGAAATTCAGAAATACAGATAAATTAAATATTCCATTTAAAATGACAATTGATTATATTAATAAAATCGAATTTGAACATACACCAAAAGATAAATTTGAGACTCTTATGAGAGCGAATTTAGAGTTGAGAAATGAAGTCCTTGATGTAACTAATGGAAAAGTAAATTTTTATCTTTATTTATTCTTGAATTCTCAAATATAAAAAGAACAATTTCATGAGTATTTTAATGAGAAAGTTAAATATTTTTAATTAATACTCAAAAAATTAAAATGACTTTTGAAGTTTGAGCTAAATTCAATGGATGATGAATTACCTTTGTTTATATACATAATGAGTCAAATTAATCTAAAAAATGCTTTTGTTGAGTTGAATTTAATAGAAAATTATCTTTTTTTCAGTCCAAATCTTGATAAAGAAAGCAAAGTATTGACAAATTTTAGGGTAAGAAATTCAATTTGTATTATTTTGTTTATTGAAATTTAAAAAAAAAAATTTAAATAATATATTTTTATTTTAGAGCTCAATATTCTATATTTCACATGAGTGGAAAGTAGAAGATAAAATTCGAGGAAATTAAAATTTCAACTCTTTGTAAATTTTTTTTAGAATCATTATGAGTTGAATGAATGATTTAATAAATATTGTTGGGAAAGGGATTGAATTAATTGATGAATTATTGATGTGTTTTTTAATTGTAATTTAATTGATTTTATCTTAAAATTTATAAATAAAAATGTATTAAAGAAATATTAAAAATGTGAAATTTTTGAAATATTTGTTGAAATCTTTACACTTTGAATTTAATCTTAAATAATATTATTAATCAAATTTTTTAAATTTAATTTTATTTATTAATATTCATTAATATTTTTAAGAATGTATAGCATAAATAATAAAACAAGATTTCTTGTAAAGAACAATTTTCAATTGATTTTCAAATAATAAAGAATTGCTTAGATTATACATATTTTAAACGTTCACAGGTTTTTATTATCAGAAAATTCAAAAATTATTTTATTTAATTTGAATTGTAATAAATATAAAATTTAATAAAATTATATCTGGATTTTAAAATTTAATTTTTTAAGTTCTAATGTGAATTATAGTTTTAAATTTATACTTCTATAATTTTTTAATATATTTATTTCACTTGTGTAAAATTCTTAATTAAGAAAAAAATTTTTATCTTCTTTTAGTGAACACCCCATACATTTAATATAATTTGATTCCATATAAGAGACACAATTTCTAAATAAATTTAATAAAGTTAATCCAAATTGAGAAAGTATTTAAATGATTATAAAGATTCTGTTCTTACATACAAAAAGTATCGTAACACAGAACGCATATTTTGTATTCTTCAAAATTATTGAGATTTCTATTTTTTTGCTTTTCAATGTATAAATCACATCCATTGCAATAGAAGCTTTCTTTAATTAAGAATGAATGATTTTTTTTCATTAATTCTTCTATCGCCTTAAATAGTTGATTATTTAATAGGGATTTATTTTAAAATAAATACAAATAAACTGAAAAATTTTTTCTTAATATATATATTATTTAAAAATACTTCATCTAGATGAATATGCGAATGTTGGGGATTGCTGTGATCAACAACTGGAAAGATATCATACTCTAAGTCATTAAATTTATTTCTATTATTAAAAAAAGTTTCATTTATTAAAGTTTCATTTGTCGTTATTTGTTTTTTTTTCACTTCAACAAAATTTTTGTGATAAAATCTCAAAATATTCGAACTAGCATTCGAAAAATTTTTTTCAACTTTAGGATAAACAATCTTTAGTTTTAAAATATTTAAGCTCTTTAAGTAGAAAATCATGGCTTTGATATAATAAATAATCGGGATTTCATCTTTTATATATTTCTTATGGACTTTATAATATTCAGGATGTAAGGAATAATTGAATGTATTTTCTTCATTTTTTTTACAACCTAAATGTAATAGTAAAATTAGGAATGAAAGAATAAAAGGGAACAAGGAATATATTTTAAAGAACTTTGATCGAAGAATAAATTACTTTCTTTTTTTGAAAATTGACTCAAAGAAATGCTTATAGAAGTAACAATTCTTTCAAAAACAAAATCAATTTTTTTTTCGCTTAATCTCTCCTCATAAAAATTAAGATACATTTCTTGAACTCCGATAAACTTATTTTCAAAGTCTTCTATTGGTAAAGGCTCTTTAAGCTGTGCCAAGTGAATTTCATTTAATAAAATTGAAGTACAAAATTTACAAAAGGTTGGAATTTTGCAAAAACATGTGAAGCAATCCTTGCAAATGTAGTTTAGATTGCTGAATAAAATTTTAAATTTACCTAAATTTTTTATGACAATAACAAAGATACTCGGCATCCTCTGAAAGTTTATTTTTAAATAAATTTCAAAAATCTATTTTATATTGCGATGACAATAAATTACATAAATTGTAAATAATTTCCATTTTGGATAATTATTACCTCTTTTAACAGGCTCTAGTAATTGAATTTTAAGAAGTGGATTAATTTTCTGTGCTTTTTTAAAAGTAATATAATTTAAAAACAAGTCTATATCTTCTTCACAATCGGCTTTATAAAGGAGTCCATTTGTCAATGAAGTTATAGTCTATATTTTTATTGGATTTTTGAATTCTTATTAATTTTTTTTAAAAATTTATAATTTAACCTCTAAAGAAATTTGTTGTTGGAATTTAAAGTCTGTTTTTATCTTTTATGACAAATAAAATATTTCATAAATTCTTTTTTAAAACAATGGAATTTTAAGAAGTTTTTTAATAAACACAAATCATTGCGAATTTTAATTAAAATTTAAAATTTACTTAAAATACTATACTTTAAGCATCTCAAACGGCGTCTCATAAGTTAATACATTTATCGTTATTTTATTGTCAATATAATTATCTAATATTTCATTTAGATTTGTTCTATCATAAGTATTATCATTGCAATAAAAAACAGCAACGTCAATAGAAGTCTTTGGAAAATCTAAAAGCATTGAGAAATCATAGCAAACAGCAAGTCCATTCACTAAGCTTGGAACTCCTTCAGGATCCATAATTTTCTTAAAATTTTTCAATACAAAATCCGGATCATTTGATGATGTACAGACAATCGATGTAAAGTAATTATTGATTGCCAGTATACTTATAGTGCTAAGAAAATTATAATTAAAAAATTCTATGATAAAATTTTCTATTTTATCAAAAAGAAATCTTTTTCTATCTGGAATATAATCATTCTTAATCATTGCTTCTGTCATATCTATTAAAATAATAACATTTCGCAAATAATTTATGTTATAATTTATATTTTTTGTAATAAAATTTTTCATATCTTTGGAGTTTCTTAAATAATTATCTTGTAAGACTTTTTTAGGATTTAATGATTTCGTAATAGGCTCAGGATTTAAGGTTTTGGCTTTATTTATAAGCTCAAGCCCTAACTGTTCAGTATTTGTTAAATCTTGTTTATATAATAATTTTGAATCGTTTTTTACATTGGGAGGATTGTTAATTGATTTAAGGATATTCCAATTTCTAGAGAAATCCTACAACAATAATTAATATTACTATTATTTTATTAAAATTTCCTTTAAAAATTTAAGAAAAAGTATTTTACTTTTTCCCATGTCAATTTCTCTTTTTCCATTTGAAATAATTTAATTTTTTAAAATTTTTTTAAACCAAAATTAAAAATTTTATATTAATTGAATAAATATAAACTCTAAAGCGAAAAATTTTTTTGTTATATCGAACTTTTCATTAAATTAATTTTACTTAAACATATTTAAAAAAACACAATCAAAAATAATTTGTTATATATATGCAATGTTATGCAAGCAATATATTAGTATTTTTAACATTTAATTTCTTAAAAAATTTTAATAAATATTTTTATAAATTAAAGAAAATAAATAATTTATACCAAATTGATTTATTTATTAAATTCAATATAATTAAGATTTATTTGAATACTTAAGCAATTCATTTTAAAAACAAAGTTTAAATTGTTTCTATAAAAATTGAACTTTAAACATGAAATTTTTTCGAATAATAAAAATCTTCTTTTTTAAAAAAATCCTTATCTTTGACGATTGGTTTTACTTTAAAATTCAAACCATACCATGTATTCATTTTTATTATAGAATTTGTTATATTTCTTTCATTCCTATTATTATTGACATTCTGGAAAATCTCATCGTAAATTTGAATTTGATTATAGTTTCGTTTAACAGTATTGCTCTTATTAAAATTTGTTTTATCAAGATTTGAAGTATTAATTTTATTTTCAAGCTCATTTATATTGGATTTAGTTATTGATTCATTAAAATTTAATTCTTTGTTTTCCAAAAAGTTTTTGCTATTGTTTATACAATCGAGATTTATATTTGAATTCGTTTTTTTTATCTTTTTACTCATAGAAGCAAATGGTGATATATAATTTAAAGAGGAATTTGATTGATTATTATTATTTAAGGTATTAGTATCGTTAAATATTTTTCGTTTTAATTGTAATGTATTCAATTTGGTAAATTGGCTAAAATTGCTTTTGGAACTACTTTGCATCAGTTTTATAGGAATTGCTGACAACGATCTATTATTGATTTTCTTAAATTTAAATTTATTTGAATCACTTTTATTTGTTGCTTTGCTTGTAAAAGATTTCTTAAATTCTTGGTTTTTGGGGTTGAATTTTTCTACAAATATTGTGTTATTATCTTTATCATTAATGTAAGACCTTATGGATTTCCCTTCTTCTTTTTCATCTAAAGCATTTTTATCATATATTATCTCATCCATATAAATAAATGCTGAAAAAAATTTCGAATCTAAAAGCTTTATTTTTTGAGTGTCTTTATAAATAACATCTCCACAGATTATGTTAGCAAGTTTAGTTTTTATAGGTATTTTAGTATTATCTCTCTCTAAAGTTTTATTTGGATTTGTATAATTTAATATATTTTATTTGATAAATGAGATTTAATTTAAAATATATAAAACCATAAATAGAGAATGGAATTTTATTTTTCTAAACATTAATTTAGCATTGAATGATGAATTATTTTAGTAAGCTCAAGTGGCATTACCAGTAATTAGGGTTTTATTATTCTCAGTTGTATTTAAAACATTTGCATAATTGCTTACATGCATATTTTGATTATTGTGACTTGTTATTATTGTAGTGGTATTTATACTTAAATTTTCCACTGATGGCTTTTTTTTAAAAATAGAATGATTGGTGTTATTATCATCGAATTTAACATGTAAATTTTTGTCATTTCTTCTTTCTGCCACAAGTTTTTTTAATTTTTTTCCAAAAAGATTGATATTATGATATTTCTTTAACATATCTTCTTTTATTCCATGCTCTCTATTATACTCTCGTATTTTCATAGTATGTTTTTTGTGTAACTCATCAAGATACTAAGATAATAAAGATCAATAAATAATAATTTAATTTAAACAATAAATATTTTTCCAAAAATGCTTTATTGATAGAATTATCCAATATCATATTATACCTCTTTTCTTATCTTTGCAAAGCATACTTCATATTTTTTAGCTTTTTTTCTAAATTTTAAATTCAATTATCAAATTGAAAACTCCTATTTAAGGAAATTTGAAAATTTCAATAAATATTTTTTTTTATAATTAAAAAATTTACAATAATTCATAAAATTTCTGTTTGGCTCTTTTTAGTAAGTAAAAATATGCTAGATCAGGAATATAGTAATTATTATTGCAAGCTTGAAATGAATTGTAGATAGATTTCCAATCTCTATCAATGAAATTATTAAATTTATCCTTAGTAAAGCAATTCTTATTCATGGTTTCAATCGGACTTAATTTAAAATCATTATTTCTTAAATTTGCGAAAATATCTATGTAAATTTCTGTAAAATCCTATATTAAAACATGAAAAGTTTACTGTTTTAGGATGATAAATATCTGAATGAGGCTCTTTATTATGCTTTTCCCACATTTAAAAAGTTTAAATTAAATTAATTAATTTGCACATGCTAAAAATTATATAATCTATTAATAAAAAGATAAAAACTAAAATTAATATATAATTTTTCGTAGGTTTAGTTTATTATAAATAATGGGGATTGGGGATTGGGGATTGGGGATTGGGGATTGGGGATTGGG
>Ga0194116_10004808_pt1 | contig 15207 bp, 16 predicted proteins | sample TA2MahsurfametaG_4_FD_148617 | JGI IMG/M metagenome (GOLD analysis project Ga0194116, IMG submission 148617) | Freshwater microbial communities from Lake Tanganyika, Tanzania - TA2015008 Mahale S9 surface | ecosystem: Environmental > Aquatic > Freshwater > Lake | place: Tanzania: Lake...
TGCAGGCTGGATCGCGCTGACTGCCGGCGTGGCCAGCGGCAGCGACATCATCCTGATCCCCGAGATCCCCTTCGAACTCGACCGGATCTGCGACTTCGTCCAGCGCCGAGTGGGCGATGGGCCTGGCTTCGCGATCATCGCGGTCGGCGAGGGCGCCATGCCCAAGGGTGGCAGCCAGATGATCCGCCACATCGATCCCACGAGCCCCGATCCGGTGCGGCTCGGCGGGATCGGCGCGTGGGTCGCGCAGGAACTCGCCAAGCGCACCACGGCAGACGTGCGCAGCACGAACCTCGGCCACATCGTTCGCGGCGGCACGCCGATCGCGGCCGACCGGATCTTGGCCACGCACTTCGGCTTCCACGCCATCGCCATGCTCATGGACGGTGCGCGCAATCGGCTCGTCGTCCGCCAGAGCAACATGTTCAGCGACATCGACCTCATGGCCTCGGCCGGAAAGCAGCGCTTGGTGCCGGTCGACCATCCGCTGGTCGCTGCCGCGCGCGCGATCGGAACGAGCTTCGGCGACGCAGCGCCTGCGGCCCGCCCATCGCGCGAATCGAGCGCCGTGTTCTGATCGATGGCTGCGGTGGCACTCCACGCCCTGCCTCGTTCGCTGGCCGATCATGAGGTCCGCGAGACGGTGCGTGCAGCAGCGGAGGCCCTGGCCGAGCGCCAGGGCGTGAAGCTGGTCCATCTCTGGATCGATGCCGATGGGCTCGAGGCCGAACTCGAGGGACCGCCCTTGGTCGCCATGGGATTCGCGGCCGAATTGCGAACCACGACGAATCGATGGGCCGTGCATCGAGGACTCGGCGAGCTCTGGCGTTCGTGACGGTCGAAACGGATCAAGCGCGCGCGTCACGCGCCCACACATCGCGGTAGACACCCTCGATCGCCGCCGCCTCCGCATCTGCAGCGAAGTGAGTCTCGACACGCGCGCGACCGCGACGCCCCATCTCGACGGCTGCAGACGTGTCGGCCAGGATGCTGCCAAGCGCTTCGGTGAGTGCGCGCACGTCACCCGTGGGTACGAGTCGCCCAGTCTGGCCATCCACAATCATGGATTCGAATGCGCCGGTCCGACTGGCGACGACGGCGGCGCCGCTCGCCATCGCTTCGATCGGTGTCAGTCCGAAGCCCTCGTACAGCGGACACGCTACGGTGACCAACATGCGGCGGTGCCAGGTCGGCATCTCATCGAACGGCCGCTCTCCGGTCCAGATGAAGCGCTCCGACAGGCCGGCCGCATCGATCTGACGTCGCAGTCCGTCGACAAACGCTGCGTCAGCCGGCTTGCACAGACCGACCAATACGGCCGTGACGTCGGGGTGTTGCGCCATCAGCGGCAGCAACGCCTCGACGAAGAGATGAACTCCCTTCTCGTGTCGCACTCGCCCGAAGATCCCCACGCCGATCTTGCCCGGCAGTCCGCTCGAGGCCCACGCTTCGAGTGGTGAACCCTGAGGGTGGAACCGCTGCACGTCGACGCCGTGACCGACCACCGCGGCGACGTTTGGGACGAGCGCGGCGGCCGCCGGCGATGTGGCGATGACTGCGTCCATCCGCGCGATGAGCAGGCGCGGAAAGAACGAGTGGCGGCGAATACCCGCGGAGGTGAACACCACGCTGACGGGACAGCGCAGCACGTCACGCACGACCAGCGCGAGCAGCATCTCTGCATTGCGCCGCACGTGCCAGATCCGTCGGCGACCGTCAGGGAGGCGTCGACGCGAGAGGCCGATGGCTTCCAACAGACTGAGGCGTCGAAGGCGGGGTGCGCCGGTCGCGGCTGACATGACCGGCAATGACACGCCGAGGTAGCCCAGCCCCACGCGCGCGCCGAGCGGTGCAAGCAACACATCGATGGTCGCCGAGACGCCGGAGAACCTCCGCTTGAGGCAGGTGACGATGACCTCAGGTTCAAGCGTCTTCATGAGGGCGCCACGGCGGGTGGCCGCTCGAAGAGCAAGCGAAGACGCAACTTCAACGACTGCTTGACCGCGCGGAAGCCATAACCGCCCAAACTCAAGCGAGGAATCTCGAATCGGGATGTCCCGCCGCCACGCTTCGCGGTCGTGACCGCGTTCGCGTAACCGGCCTCTTGGACGAGTCGAACCGTGACGGGCGAATAGAGCCCATATGGGTAGGCGAACGAGCGGACCGCCGCGCCGAGAAGGTCCTCCAATTGCCGCTTCGAATCCCGGACTTGTGCGCGCTGATCCGCCTCGCTGAGTTCTGGCAAGCGCGGATGCGAGACCGAGTGTGAACCGATCTCCCACCCTGCGGCTGCGAGTTGACGAAGCTCCTTCAGCGAGAGCATCTCGCCCGCCGGTCCCCCCGCCGTGCGAATGGCCGACACCACGACGTACACCGTCCCGACGCCGCCCTCGGACGCAAGCGCGTCTACCCCGTACTCGAGATTGTCCGCAAAGCCGTCATCGAAGCTCAGTGCCGCCGCCCCTGGTCCTGCTGCGTCAAGGGAGTCCGAGACCGTGCGAAGAGCAAGACCCCGCTGGCGAATCAGGCGCGCGTGCTGACGCAGTGACTCGGGGTCGACCGCGAGCCCTCGCCGCGACGGGTCCGAAGACCGCGGCTGGACCCGGTGGTAGTAGCCCATCAGGGGGTGATTCATGGGTCCATGGCGGAAACGTGCGGACGTGTTCGGGAACGGCCCGATGGTAGTGACTGGCCGCTCCCGACGCGCCAGCGACGTCGAGCGAGGACTCGCGCTGCCGTAGGATCACGCCATGCTCTTGATGGCTCTGATGGCCTTCGTCTGCGGAAGCGTGCCCTTCGGCGTGCTGATTGCGCGCGCGCACGGTCGCGACATCATGCAGGAAGGCAGTCGCAACCCGGGAGCGACCAACGTGGGCCGCGTGCTGGGCCGCGCCTGGGGTTTCCTCTGCTTCGGGCTCGACTTCATGAAGGGCTTCGTGCCGGTGGCCATCGCTGGCACGCAGGAGGGACTCTGGGGCAAGCCTGCAGCCGGGCTCGCACCGGGCCTGCAGTTCGCCTGGATCGGGGTCGCCGCGGCAGCCATGCTCGGCCACATGTTCAGCCCATGGATCCGCTTCAAGGGCGGCAAGGGCGTGGCCACAATCTTCGGCGGCCTGTGCGCGATCTGGCCGGCGGTCGGCGTGCCCGTGCTGGCGGCCTTTGCGCTGTGGTTGATCACGGTGCTCATCTGGCGCTTCGTCTCGCTCGCCTCGATCGTGGCTGCCGCGGCGCTGCCTGTCGCAACGCTCGCCTGGAACGCTCGTACGGCGGATGGCTGGTCGATCGAGGGCATCTGGCCGATGGTCACGGTGAACGCTGCGCTCGGCGCGCTCGTCATCTGGAAGCACCGCTCCAACATCGCCCGCCTGCGCGCGGGCACAGAGAACAGGATCGGCGGCACCGCCGCCGCAGCACGATGAACGAACCCACGCACCACGGCTATCGCAGCCCGCTCGAAGAACGCAATGCCAGCCGCGAGATGCGCTCGCTGTTCAGCGCGCAGCGCAAGTTCAGCACATGGCGGCGCATCTGGCACGCACTCGCCGCGGCGGAGCACGAGCTCGGCCTGCCGGTCTCGTCCGCGCAGGTCGCTGCGATCGGCGCGCACCTGGATGACATCGATTTCGACGCCGCCGCGAAGCACGAGCGTGCCCTGCGCCATGACGTCATGGCGCACGTGCATACCCTCGGCGATGCGGCGCCCGAGGCCCGGGCGATCATCCACCTCGGCGCGACCAGCCAGGATGTGGTCTGCAACGCTGACGCGATCCTGATGCGCGAGGCGCTTGATCTGGTGGCCGTCAAGCTCGCGCGAGCGATCGATCGCCTCGGTCGATTCGCCGACTCCCATCGTGCGCTGCCCTGCCTTGGCTTCACGCACTACCAGCCGGCGCAGCCCGTGACCGTGGGCAAGCGCGCGTGCCTGTGGGCGTACGACCTCGCCCTAGCCCTTGCTGATCTCGAGCACCGCCGCGATACGCTCGCGCTGCGCGGGCTGCGGGGCGCGACCGGCACGCAAGCGAGCTTCCTGCAGCTGTGCGGCAACGATCCTGCGAAGGTCGACGCACTCGAACGGCGCTTCGCGCAGCTGTTGGGGTGGCCTGAAGGACGGCTGCACCCTGTCTGCGGGCAGACCTACACGCGCGTGGTGGATGCACAGGTCCTCTCGAGCCTCGCCGCGGCAGCAGCAGCCATCCACAAGTGCGCCACCGACATCCGCCTGCTGGCGAATCTCAAGGAACTCGAGGAACCCTTCGACAAGGATCAGGTCGGTTCGAGCGCGATGCCCTACAAGCGCAATCCGATGCGCTGCGAGCGCGCGTGCGGCCTCGCGCGCTTCGTGATGAGCATGCCGCAGAACGCACTCGACACCGCTGCCGTGCAGTGGCTCGAGCGCTCGCTCGATGACTCCAGCAACCGCCGGCTCTCGATCGCGGAGTCGTTCCTTGCGCTCGATGGTGCGCTCGACCTGGTCTGCAATGTGGTGGATGGGCTGGTCGTCTATCCGCACCAGATCCGCGCCCGACTCATGGCCGAGCTCCCGTTCATGGCGACCGAGGCCATCCTGATGGCGGCAGTCGAGCGTGGCGCCGACCGCCAGGATGCGCACGAGCGGATCCGAGTGCACAGCGTGGCTGCTGCGGCCCAGGTGAAGGAGCACGGCAAGCAGAACGACCTGCTCGAGCGCCTAGCCGGCGACCCGGTCTTCGCGGGGGTCGACCTTGGCGGCATCACCGATCCCTCGCGGTTCGTCGGTCGGGCCCCGGAACAGGTCGATGCCTTCCTCTCCTGCACCGTCGCTGGCATCCGTCGCCGCTACGCCGGGCGACTCGATGGCGCCGTCGACCTGAGAGTCTGAGCCATGCAGCGACTGACCCCGGACAACGCGTGCCTGCTCGTGATCGACCTGCAGGAGCGGCTGATGCCGACCATGGCCAACGCTGAAGCCATCATTGGCAACACGGCCCTGCTCATGCGCGCCGCCTCGCACTTCGGGTTGCCCGTGGCGCTCAGCGAGCACTATGTGAAGGGGCTTGGACCGACGGTGGCGAACATCAGCCAGTCACTCCAACCCGGTAGCTGTCGGTTCGAAAAGACGCGTTTCAGCGCGGTCCTGCCCCCGCTTGAGGCCTGGTTGGCGGACCACGCTCGCCCAAACATCATCGTGTGCGGGGTCGAAGCGCATGTCTGCGTGCTGCAGACGGCCTTGGACCTTCGGGCGGCAGGGCGAACCCCATTCGTCATGACCGACGCGATCAGCGCCGGTCAGCCGCAGCAGATCGCGCCCGCCCTGCGGCGCATGGAACTCAGCGGGTGCGTCCCGTCAGGTTGCCTGAGCGCCATGTACGAACTGGCCGGCGATGCCTCCAGCCCTGTGTTCAAGGGCATGTTGGCCCTTGCCAAGGCGATCCAGCCGCTGCCGACCTGAGGCTTCTCCCCAGAAAAGACAACCGACGGCGGACTGGCCGCCGTCGGTAGAGGTTCATTCCCGTCGTTGCCGCTCAGGGCGTTGGCTTGTCGCGGTTGTCCAGGATCGCCTTGCGGATGTCGGCGGCGATCGAACGGACTTCCTGCATGTGCTTGCGCGCACGCGTGCCAGCCGCCTTGTTGCCACCGGCGGCCTTGTCGAGGTCGGCCTTGGCGTCGGCGATCAGCTTTTCCAACTTGGCATAGAGCTCGTGAATCATGGGGTCTCCTTGGGTTTGGCTGCCTGGGTGCTAGGCGGAGGCTACACGCAGATCCGGGCATTTGGGATATTCTCCGCCGCAAGTCGGTAGCCGAAAGCGAGAAACTCTGTGGCAAACGCGCCAATTATCGACATTTCGACCGTGGACTTGGGCGCCGACGCATCAGGGGACTTCCCTATCGACGCCCTCCTGCCCCAATCCGGCAGCATGCGGATGGTTGACCGAGTCTGCTGGATCAGCGAAGACGGGCTCTCGTCGGTGGGTTACAAGGATGTCCGGGCGGATGAGTTCTGGTGTGCTGGCCACATCCCCGGGCGGCCCCTGTTTCCCGGGGTCATGATGATTGAGACCGCGGCGCAACTCTGCAGTTACACCCACAAGCGCACCCGAAAGCCTGCAGGATTCCTCGGCTTCATCCGCTGCGACGATGTTTCGTTCCGAGGTCAAGTGGTCCCCGGCGACCGATTCGTGATCGTGGTGAAGGAAACATCGTTCAACCCGCGCCTGTTCAGGAGCCTGTCGCAGGGCTTCGTCAACGGCAAGATGGTCTTCGAAGGAGTGATCACCGGCATGGTGATCTGACCACCGCGTGCTGCCGATCGTCCTGGGGCCCCTGCTGAAGCACCGCGTCTGGGGCGGCACCCGCATCTGCCCCTTCCTGAACCTGCCCGACCCACCGACGCCGATCGGCGAGGCCTGGCTTGTGGCTGACCTGCCAAGGTCCATCCCCGATGGCGCGTCGCCCATCGTGGCCGGGCACGGCACGGGCAGCACCCTCAAGGACGTGATGGCGACGGAACGTGACCTGGTGCTGGGGCGGGCGACGGCGTCCCCGAGCGGCGACTTCCCGCTCTTGGTCAAGCTGCTCGACGCCGACGAGCCCCTGTCAGTGCAAGTTCATCCCAATGCCGCGTACGCACAGGTGCACCCAGACTGCTTCATGAAGAGCGAGGCTTGGCTGGTGCTCGACGCCAGGCCCGACGCCACGCTCTACCGCGGGATTCGCCGTGAGGTCGATGCCGCCACGTTCACGCGTCATCTTCAGGAGGGCGGCGTAATCGATGACCTCATGCGGGAGCCTGTGCGCCGGGGTCAGACATACTGGCTTCCCAGCGGCATCTGCCACGCGCTCGGAGCAGGCACGATGGTCGCCGAGTACCAGACGCCGAGCGATACGACCTTCCGGGTCTTTGACTGGGATCGGAACGATCCAAAGCGTCCGCTGCACCTTGACCAAGCCATGGAGTGCATCCTCTTCGGGGACGAGCAGGTCCTCAACGCCCCGGACGATCATGAGCCATGGCGCACCTGCGGCGGCAGCTGGCGTGGCCGGACCCGGGTGCGCACGGAGTTCTTCTGCGTGGATGAACTCGAAGCGCCGATGGGTGCTGTCGCCGATCTGCCGGAGCGCGATACCCCCTCCGTGTGGACCCTCGTGAGCGGCACCGCTCGGCTCAGCACCGGGACTTGGCAGGCCGACCTGGCCGCAGGGGCTTCCTTCATTTTGCCCACGGTGGCCTCAGGATGCCGATTATTGGCTACTGAACCGGTGGCGCTTTTGGTGGCCACGCTCCCAGATGCCCTGCGCGGTCAAGACGATCGAACGTCGTGGCACTTGGCCTGAAACGCCCCCAGACCGCCGCGCAGACAGCCCCTTGAGGTGAGCGGCGACTCGATCTTCACGCTACCTTTCCGATCCTCCGTCCGCAGCATCCTGCGGCGGCTCCTCCCCGCACCTCACGAGACAGACATGGCTTCCAACGGCACCGTCACCCAAGTCATCGGTTCAACCTTCGATGCGCAGTTCCCCGAGAACGCGCTGCCCGAGATCTACAACTCGGTCGAGATCGACTTCACCGTCCGCGGCGAGAAGCAGACCCTCGTCGGCGAAGTGGCGATCCACCTCGGTGGCGGCCAAGTGCGCTGCGTGGCGCTGGGCTCGACCGACGGCATGAAGCGCGGTGACACCTGCCGCGACACCGGTTCGCCGGTGAAGGTGCCCACCGGCGAGAGCGTGCTCGGCCGCGTGTTCAACCTGCTCGGCCAGCCGGTCGATGAGCGTGGACCGGTGCATGGCGCCGAGTACGCGCCGATCCACCGCGAGCCGCCCGAGTTCGTCGAACTCAACCCTCAGACTGAAATCCTCCAGACCGGCATCAAGGTCATCGACCTCCTCTGCCCCTTCGTGCGTGGCGGCAAGATCGGCCTCTTCGGCGGTGCAGGCGTGGGCAAGACCGTCGTCATCCAGGAGATGATCGCGCGCGTCGCCCGCAACTTCGGCGGCTACTCGGTGTTCGCCGGCGTGGGTGAGCGCACCCGCGAAGGCAACGACTTGTGGCTCGAAATGCAGGAGGCCGAGTACACCGACGCGAGCGGCAAGAAGATGCACGTGCTCGACAAGGTGGCGATGGTCTTCGGCCAGATGAACGAGCCCCCGGGAGCGCGCCTGCGCGTGGCGCTGTCGGCCCTCACCATGGCCGAAGCCTTCCGCGACAAGTCCGGCAAGGAGACCCTGATCTTCGTCGACAACGTCTTCCGGTTCACGCAGGCGGGTTCTGAAGTGAGCGCGCTCCTGGGCCGCATGCCGAGCGCCGTGGGCTACCAGCCCACGCTGAGCACCGAGATGGGCCAGCTGCAGGAACGCATCACCTCGACGCGCCAAGGCGCCATCACCAGCGTGCAGGCGATCTACGTGCCGGCAGATGACCTGACGGACCCCGCGCCCGCGACCACCTTCAGCCACCTCGACGCGTTCATCGTGCTTGAGCGCAAGATCGCCGAGAAGGGCATCTACCCCGCGGTCGATCCGCTCGCCTCGACCAGCCGCATCCTCGACCCGCAGGTCGTCGGCGAGCGCCACTACCGCGTGGCTCGCCGCGTGCAGGGCATCCTGCAGCGCTACAAGGACCTGCAGGACATCATCGCCATTCTCGGCGTTGACGAACTCAGCGAAGACGACAAGCTCAGCGTGGCCCGCGCCCGCAAGCTCGAGCGCTTCCTCAGCCAGCCGTTCTACGTCGGTGAGGTCTTCACCGGCCTGCCGGGCGTCACCTGCAAGCTCGAGGAGACGATCGACAGCTTCGAGCGCATCTGCAACGGCGAGGGCGACGATCTGCCCGAAAGTGCATTCATGTACGTCGGCTCGCTCGACGATGCGCGCGCCAAGGCCGCGAAGATGGCCGCGTCGGTCTGACGCAGCCGTTCCATCACGACACCACCGCAGGGCCTGCCCACCGGCAGGCCCTGTTTCGTTGGGCTAGGCTAAAGTCCGGTCTCGATGACCACCGAACTGCTTTCCTCACGCACGTTCATCGAACTTGATGACCTGCTCCGCCTCGGCATTGGTTCTGCTGCGGGCCTGATCCTGGCCCGGTTGCTGCTGGGCATCGTGCGCCGCGCGGCCAAGGCCTCGACCAATCCCGTGCGCGAGGCATTCGTACGCTCGATCTCACCGCCAACGCTCATGCTGGGCCTTCTGATCGGCGCGCGAGCGAGCCTGCGCTGGATCGAACTCGAGCCCACGCTGCAGACCGATCTCCACACAGGCATGCGCGTGGTCTTCGTGCTGCTGGTGGCGTGGGGCGTGCTGCGCACGGCTTCGACCGCGGGAGAGCTCGCCCGGTCGGGACTGCATGCACGCGGCCGCGTGAGCGTGGCGCTGCTGGTTCCCGTGGCGGTGCGCGTCGTGCGATGGCTCACGATCGGCCTTGCGATCCTGGGCGTCCTCGCGCAGTTCGGCGTGGACATCACGCACCTCGTGGCCGGCCTGGGTATCGGTGGCATCGCGGTGGCGCTCGCTGCGCAGAAGACGCTCGAGAACCTCTTCGGCGGCCTGAGCGTCGTGCTCGATCAACCGCTGCGCCCGGGCGATTCGTGCCGCATCGGTTCGGTGAAGGGCGTGGTCGAGGAGATCGGACTGCGCAGCACGCGGGTGCGCACAGCCGACCAGACCATCGTGAGCTTGCCTAACGCCACGGTCGCCAACGCCGAGATCGAGAACATGTCCACACGCACCGGCCGGCAGTACCACATGGTGCTGCCGATGCGTCCCGATGCGCCGGCGGACACCCTCGAGGCGTGCACGCAGGAGCTGGCCGACTTGATGAGGGCCGAACCGATGCTGACGGCCACATCGGTTGGCGTGCAGGTGAAGGGCTGGAACGCGGGCATCCTCGAAGTCGAGTGCACGGCCACCACCACGACCACCAAGGGCGGCGACTTCGCGCCGGTCCGCGAGCGACTCACGATCGCGCTGCTGAGGACGATCGAGGCTCGTGGGCTGAACCTGCCGGGCAAGTCTGCCTGAGTCGCGAGTCCACGCATGCATTGCATGTGGTGCGCCGTCGCGCTTGAGCCGGATCGACTGGTCCGTCGCGCGTTTCGAGGCCATCGGGCCTCCTCCTAGACTGGCGCCATGACGACCGCAGCAGCGACCGCGACCTGGCCGATCGAGGAGACCACCACCGCACTCATCGAGGTGCACGGCGACACGGCGCATTCACGCGCCGCCGCGGGCGTGGCCCGTGTGGCTGCGCTGTGGCGCGACAGCGATGGCGACGGGGCCTCGTTCACGGCCTTCTGCCTGAAGCACTTCGTGCACGACGGCGCCGAGCGCACCCGGCTCATGCTGCGGCTGGAGACGGCGCTTGAACAAGTCAGCGGTCACCTGTACGAGATGCGCCGATCGCTGCGCCGCTGGTCGGACCTGCGAGGCGACGAGTTCCCGACGGTCGATGACCTGCTCGCGACCTTCGATCCGGCACCCGATCTCTCGGAGCAGCTCTATCGCCAGAAGGTCGCGTTCGTGGCGCTGCTCAACTTGGACCGGCCCACGCTCGCGCGGATGCTGGCGGAGGGAGACGGTTGGTCGATCGACCAGTGGGCCGAAGCGCGCATCGCGCAGTCCTTCGGTCCGCGGATCCCGGCGGAACTCGCTGATCATGCGCGTGCGACCGGCCACCGTTGCCAACAGTGGGTCTCGACCTTCCATGTGCCGGTCGGGGGCATGATCGATGCGCAGGGCAAGCGCTGGTTCGAGCCCGATCGCAAGCTCATCGCGCACTGGCTCGTGCGCGAGGAGATCAAGGCGGGCTACAACGATCCGGAAGGCCTGCAGAAGCAGCGTGCACTCTCGTGGGTCATGGCGCGGCACATCGACGGCACCATCCCGGCAGCCGTCATGAAGGGCGCAGGCGTGGACTGGGATCCGCAGGTGAACACGCTCGCCGGCAGCCCGGTTTGCGCAACTGGTCCATGCGGCGCTGCCACCGGGCAGACGGTCGGGCTTGCGCGGTACGAGCACTGGATCGAGCAGTTCCGGCTCGCGCAGGCGTTCGATGCGCACCACCCGGAACACCCGACGGCAATTGCGCGCAAGTTCGACCTCGCGCGCGAGATCCCGGAGACCGACGTGGAACGCCTGCTGGTCGAGTTGCTCGAGCACCCCGTGCGCGCCCAGCTTGCATCGATGCTGCGCGACCGGCTCGGCCGGAACCTCGAACCGTTCGACATCTACTTCGATGACATCAGCGAGGCCCGACCCGCCGAGGAGATGAATGCGGCCGTGACTCGGCTCTTCCCTGACGAGGGCGCCTTCGAACGCGCGCTGCCGCAGGTGCTCCGCGGCCTCGGCTGGCCCGACAGCGAGGCTGACTTCCTAGGCTCGCACATCAAGGTCGAGATCGCCAAGGGCGCCGGCCATGCGATGCGCCCCATGCTCACGCAGTACGGCGCGTGGCTGCGGACCAATCGCCTGAAGGAGTGCCTGGGCTGGGATGGCTTCGACACCGCCATGCACGAGCTCGGCCACAATCTTGAGCAACTCTGCAGCACGTACTACGCACCGCGACCGGCCTTGCGCAACGTACCCAACACCGCATGCACCGAAGCATTCGCGTTCCTCTACCAGGGGCTGGCAAAGAAGGTGCTTGGCATCGAGCCAGACGGCGGAGCCGAGCGGCAATTTGCGATCGACAGCGTGCAGACGATGCTCGCAGCATGCCAGATCGCAGGCCCGAGCCTGCTGGAACTGCACGCCTGGCGCTGGCTCTACGCGAACCCCGGTGCGGATGCTTCAGCGCTGCGGGCCGAAGTGCTCGCCATTGCCGAGCGCCTGTGGAGCCGGTTCTACGAGCGGGACTTCGGCCCCGATCCGTACCGCATCCTCGCCGCGTACCAGCACATGATCGCCCACCCGCTCTACCTGGCCGACTACACGCTCGGGCACATCATGAGCCACCAGATCCGGTCGTTCATGCGGGGCAATGACGTAGCGGCCGAGACCCGGCGGATCACGAGCCTGGGCCGGTTCACCCCCGATCTCTGGATGCGCAAGGCGACTGGGAGTCCCATATCGGCGCGCGCCTTGGCCGAGGACTGCGCTTCGGCGCTCAACAGGCTGTGATGTGCTGTCCGGCGGTAGGTTTCGAAGCCCCGCCGATTGAAGCCACGCCCTGACGACCATGCGTTGGGTGCATCGCCTATGGCATCTTTCCCGTATAGTCCTGACTCCCGCAAGAGGGCCCCACGACCATGAAGAGCACCTGCCTCACCATCTGCCTGTCCACGCTCGCCTTGGCCGCCTGCGCCGTGCCGACCCACGAGCAGCCGCGCGACATCTCGGCGCCCGCCGACTGCCCCAAGGACTGGACCACCCTGTCTTCCCTTGACGACCGCGTCAAGCAGCTCTCACCCTCGCTTCGCGAGGAGCGAATCTCGCTTCGAGACGAGCGTCGCATCGCCAACGACGGGAACGTCGAGAAGGAAGTCGACAGGAACCCGGAACTCAAGGCCAAGATCGATGACTTCAATCGCCGTGCAACCCAGGAATACGCCACCAGCGCCTATGCGATCCTGAAGGACCCGAGCCCGGAGATGTACAGCATCTCGCAGACGCACGACGCGGCTGACCGCAACATCGACATCGGTCTCAACCAGAACATGCGGATCCTGACCGATGACTGGAACCGCTTCTGGCTCTGGGGCTTCCCCTCCATGCTCAGCCCAACGCCGATCATGGACACCAGCGGCCAGCCCCGCTGAGTGCATCACGGATCACCTGACCTGCGGACGGGCCACACGGCCCGTCCGCTGTCGTTGGTGCAGGCCCGGTGTGGCTCGCGCTACCGTGCGCGCATGACACTTCCTTCGCCCCGCGCCGTCCTGACCGGTCTCGCCGCCACGCTCGGACTCGCTGCAAGCCCCGTCGACGGGCCCTCGCTCACGCCCGTGCCACGCGACGAGGAAGGGATCCTGCCCCGACAGCAGCTCGTGCTCGAGCGAGCCCGGACGGCACCCCCTGCGGCAGTGGTGTTCGTGGGCGACAGCATCACGCAAGGCTGGGAAGATGGCGGTCGTGCATCGTGGGAACGCACCATCGCGCCGCTCGGCGCCGTGAACCTGGGCGTGAGCGGCGATCGCACGGAACATGTCCTGTGGCGACTCTCCCAGGCACCGCTCACCCGGCTCGCGCCGAAGGTCGTGGTGCTGCTCATCGGTACCAACAACCTCGGACACCAGCACGACGATGCCAAGGGCACGCTGGCCGGCGTGACTGCGGTCGCACGCATGATCCGTGCTCAAGTTCCCGAGGCGACCCTCGCGCTCATGGCGGTCTTCCCTCGAGGGGAGGGAATCAATGCCATGCGCGGCGATCTGCTGCAGATCAACCAAGCGCTGCAGTCGGCCTTCAAGGACGATCCGAAGGTGCGCTGGATCGACTGCGGCGCACGCTTCGTCAAGGCCGACGGCTCGATCGACGCTGCCCTGATGCCGGATGCGTTGCACCTGTCGCCGGCCGGCTACGCGATCTGGGCCGAGGCGCTCGCGCCCGTGATGCCCGCCCCTTCGCGACCATGATCGAGCGTGAGCAAGCACGAACCACCATGACAGCGGGGCGCCCGAAAGGGCGCCCCGCTGGATGGATCATGCCGCGACGGCGCAACGCGCCGCGTCAGGACAGACTCAGGCGCTGAAGCTGCTGCCGCAGCCGCAGGTCGAGGTCGAGTTGGGGTTGTTGAAGACGAAGCCTCGGCCCATCAGCTCATCCTTGAAGTCGATCGTGGTGCCGTTGAGGTAGAGGTAGCTCTTGGGATCGCAAATCACCTTCACGGTGAACGCGGGAGATTCCGCGGTGACCACGCCGCCGCCCTCGCTGCCCTTCGCGCGACGCGTGTAGGTGAACGCCCACTCCTCATCAGTCTCCTTCTGGACCTCGGTGAGGTCGAGCAGGTAGGTGAAGCCGGAGCATCCCCCGCCCTTCACGCCCACGCGCAGGCGGATCTTCTCGCGGTCAAGGCCCTGCTGGTCGATGATGGCGTCGATTTCACGGGCGGCGGTTTCGGTGACGTGCACTGGCATGGTTGATTCCTTGTAGGTGGTACGGGCCTGGGGCCCCGTGGTTCAGTGGGCGTGGGCCTCTTCGGCGACGGCGATGCCGTTCTTCTTCTTCCAGTCCTCGATCGCGGCGCGGATCGAGTCCTCGGCGAGCACGCTGCAGTGGATCTTGACCGGCGGGAGCGCGAGTTCCTCGACGATCTGGGTGTTCTTGATCTGCAGGGCCTCGTCGACCGTGCGGCCCTTGACCCACTCGGTGGCGAGGCTGCTGCTGGCGATTGCGCTGCCGCAGCCGAAGCACTTGAACTTGGCATCCTCGATGACGCCGTCAGCGGTCACCTTGAGCTGGAGCTGCATCACGTCACCGCACTCGGGCGCGCCGACGATGCCCACGCCGATGTCGGTGCGGGTCTTGACATCGGAGCTGGCTCCGAACGAGCCGACGTTGCGCGGGTTCTGGTAGTGATCGACGACCTTTTCGCTGTATGCCATGGTGTGTTCCTCGTGTCTTGTGTGCGGTTTTGATCGGTACGGTGCAGCGGTTCAGTAGTGCTGCCACTCGATGGTGCTCAGGTCGACCCCCTCCTTGTAGAGGTCATAGAGCGGGCTCAGCTTGCGCAGGTGCTCGACGGCCTTCGAGATCGACTCGATGGCGTAGTCGATTTCCTCCTCGGTCGTCCAACGACCGAAGGAGAGGCGGAGGCTGCTGTGCGCGAGCTCATCACCCACGCCAAGCCCCTTGAGCACATAGCTCGGCTCGAGGCTTGCGCTCGTGCAGGCGCTGCCCGACGAGCAGGCGATGTCCTTGATGCCCATCATCAGGCTTTCGCCCTCGACGAAGCCGAAGCTGATGTTGGCGATGTGCGGCAGGCGGCGGTCACGGTGACCGTTGACCTGCACGACTTCCATTCGGCCGGACAGGCCATCCTCGAGACGGCGGCGCAGCTTGAGCAGGCGCTCTCGATCATGCTCCATTTCAGCCTGGCAGAGCTCGCACGCCTTGCCGAAGCCGATGATCCCGGTCACGTTCTGCGTGCCGCTGCGCATGCCGCGTTCCTGTCCGCCACCGTCGATCAGCGCCTCGAGGCGCACGCGCGGCTTGCGGCGACGCACATAGAGCGCGCCGACGCCCTTGGGGCCGTACATCTTGTGGCCGCTCCAGCTGAGCAGGTCGATGCAGTCTCGC
>Ga0194116_10004814_pt1 | contig 15185 bp, 16 predicted proteins | sample TA2MahsurfametaG_4_FD_148617 | JGI IMG/M metagenome (GOLD analysis project Ga0194116, IMG submission 148617) | Freshwater microbial communities from Lake Tanganyika, Tanzania - TA2015008 Mahale S9 surface | ecosystem: Environmental > Aquatic > Freshwater > Lake | place: Tanzania: Lake...
AATCCCCAATCCCCAATAATGAAAAAAAAGACTAATATATTATTTTTCTAAATTTAGAATATAAATTAATTAAGATAAGTTAATCTTTTTTATCATATTTTAAAAAATAAAAGGATTAAATATGCAAATATTATTAAATAAATTGGATTATGATGCTAAAATGAATAAAGAAAAAAGAGATAATGAAAGAAGAAAAAACCTGTTAATACTTATTTTGAGATATTTGATAAACATGGGATTTGCCGAAACAGCGTTTCATCTACAAGAAGAAGCAAATTTAGATATTGATAAATTTGATGTCGCAGATAATGTTGATTTAAATATGATACTTACCGAATATGAAGAATATTTTGAAATTAGATTTAATAAAAAACCTGTTTTAGTTAAAAAAATTGTGGAAGAAAATAATCCTAATAAATTACCAAGTATTAGAAATAATCGAGATCCAAGAAATGTTAAGGGAAGAGAAACTCCTAAAGTAATCGATAAAGACAAAGCAAAACTTAATGCAGGAAAAATTTTAGAAAAAAATGGAAAGCAACAAAACTCAGAAAATGCGAATGAATTGAAATTGGAATTAGTTGGACAAAACATGAATATAAAAAAAGAAAAAGATAAAGAAAAAGAAGAGAAATTTACATTCAATGATCAAAAAGAAAGTATTTTATTAAAGCCTCTCCCAGATAATTTATTTGGAAATAATGAATTAAGAGAACTTGCAGGATTGGTGAAAAAGTAAAAATATATTTATCATTATAATCCGATATCTTCTTTGGTTTATTTGATTTTATCAGTAAGTTAATTATTCAAATCAATCTAGAGAGATAATAATAGAAAATCCAAATGTAAAATTTGAAGATATTGTTGGTTTAGAAATTCCAAAGAATATAGTACATGAAGCACTTTTATTACCTATGAAGTATCCTCAATATTTCAGCGGAATTTTAGAACCTTGGAAAGGTATACTTTTATTCGGACCTCCAGGAACAGGTAAAACTTTATTAGCCAAAGCAGTTGCAAGTGAATTGAGAAGTACTTTTTTTAACATTTCCGCATCTACCATTGTTTCTAAATGGAGAGGTGATTCGGAAAAAATTATAAAGGTATTATTTGACCTAGCAAGATATTATCAACCGTCAACTATCTTTTTAGATGAAATTGATTCTATTATGAATAAAAGAAATTCAATGGATGGTATGATTGTCATTAAAATAGAGTATTAACTTTATAATATTTTAGAACATGAAGGAAGCAGGAGAATGAAAACAGAATTATTATTACAAGTAATTTACAATATATAAATGTTTAAATTATTTTTTAATTAAGTATGTTAATTTGTTTTTGAAATTAAAAATAATTTGAATTCAATAGCTTGATGGATTGGCGAAAAGAGAAAATGAACGTGTTTTTTTACTAGCAGCTAGTAATTTGCCATGGGATTTGGATCAAGCATTGCTTAGAAGACTAGAAAAAAGAGTTATAGTTAATCTACCGGATCAAGATGCTCGAATTAAAATGATAAAAAAATTCATTCCTTCCGAAAAGCAAAAAGATTTACAATATGATCATTTTGCATCTTTATTGGAAGGATATAGTGGTTCAGATATAAGACTTGTATGTAAAGAGGCAATGATGAAAGGAGTAAGAAGAGCAATCTCAATTTTGGAGAATAAAAATATAAAAAATGATCCTGCTGAAAAACTAATAGATAAAAAAATCGAAGCTGTTACTAATGACGACTTCAAGGAATCTATGGAAAAAACAAGGCCTGCATCGCTTTATAAGGAATCGGAATATTTAAAATGGATGGAGAGTTTTGGAAGCTTTTAAATAAAATTATTTTATAAAAAATAATTATAAATTAAAAAGATAAGTTATTAAGTTTAATTTTAATTAATTTTATCATAAATTATTAAGTAAAATTATCTGAGTGTAATTTTTAAATATTTATTGGAAATTTATTTCAAATAATGAACATATTAGATAAAGATGAAAATGAAAATATGGACAGTTTTATTATGAGAAAAATTAAATATTTTAGTAAAAATAAACAAGGAAGAATTGAAAATGCTTTGCAAAAAATAAAAGTCGATGATTCCCAGAGAATTAAGAAATCTTTTGAAGATCCACAAATTAGAGCACATAAAGTAGATATACTTGCCAATTTACATAAAAAACCTTTTAGTATTAAAGAAGGTGAAAACGTTCAAAAAGTTTTAAAGTAAAACAAAATTAAAAAAAAAGTAAATTTTTGTTTTAAGCAATTTCGTTCAAAAATATTATAAAAATTTACATAATTATTTATATTATCTTTTCTTTCTCTTAGTAATTACCAAGATGCTTTTAACGATAATTATGATACTTATCTTGAACATAAAAAAGAAAATGATAAATTTTGCAAAAAATATCAAGATGGAAAAAACCTTCAATCCTCTGAGAAAAATGAAAACAAACAAGATAATATCTTGGATCATTTATTAACAAAATACGATAAACGAGGTTATAAAATTGAGAAAATAAAAAAAATTGAATCAATTTTCAAACAATCTCCATTATTGTTAAATGAAAGAGGGATATTAAGATATTACAAAGAAAGTAAAGAAAAGAAGGATGAAATGAATGATAAAGATTATAAATATTCTTTAAAAATAAAAGATCAATTAAACAAAGCTTTACAAAAAGAAAGCATCAATTTAGAAGAAGAATCTGTTAGAAACGATTATTTTTTGAAAAATAAAAATAATAGGGTAAATAAATCTTTTGATGTTTATGAGGGAATTCCGACAAATAAAATTTATCAACAGGTAGTTTTGAATGAATTAAATAATTATGAAATAAGAGAATCTATAAAAGAATTGATTACAGAAGAAACTGAAAGCGATAATGGAAATTATGAACTAAAAACGAAAACTAAAGAAACGAAAAAATCTCTTTATCAAATCAATAATAATAGTCATCTCCCGTATACCAATAATTCTAAAGAAATAGAAACAATAAGTATAAGAGAAAATTTGGAAATGGATACCTTAGCATCAATTTTTAAAACGGATAAAGACTCTAATAATTATGGACGAGCTAATATTAAAAGCAATAATAATAATTCAAATAATAATTATCTTCCAGGAGTCAGAAAAATTAATAATTTATCTAATTTGAATGTATCAAAAATCTCAAGGCAAAATACAGAAACAAACCTTTTAAGCCAAGCCAATAATAGAAATGAAAAAACAGAAAATAAACATATTCAATTTCGAAGGGGAAAAAGTATTTTGGCTAAGAGTGGCGAAACCATAAGTAATTGGGATGCTAATAACACCAAAAGAAGTGAATTCACGACCTTTAATAATGATAATAAATCATTTAGACAATCAGGATTCATTATTAATTCAGATTTTATAAAAAAGGATGACACTAAGTATATAATGGCTACTAAAAAATATAATGAATTGGAGAGTTTTTATGATCGAGTTTCAAAAAAAGATTTTTTGGCAGAAGAAATAATAAATTACTTTAATGAGAACCCGAAAAAAGGATATATTCTTGAAGAAAATAAGTGAATTTAAAATATTAAATAATTCAAAAAAAATTCAGCTAATTTTATTAAATTCTTTATTATAAAAAATTTTAATTTCAAAAGAAGATCAGATCCTTCAGAAATTTTAAAATCTATAAAAGATGTCAAAAAAATAATTGAAACTAATAATATTGATGAAAAAATTGGTGGGATAATAGATCGAGTTGCGAATTACTCAATTGATCCAGAAGAGCTTATAAAAGTAAAGGAATTAGATGATAAATTTTCAACCTATGAATTCTCTTTGGTTAAAAATTTACATAGAATGAAAAATTAAAGATTATTTATAATTATTTATTAATAGTGATTTTTAATAATCTTTAATGATTTCTATAATTTTTTTTGGGAAATTTTACATAATTTTTTGTTAGGCATTGAATTAAGTTATATAAAGATATATTATTAGTGGAGAGAATTTTAAAGTTTTTCAAAATTCAAAAATTTATTATATTTTATTAATCCAAATTTTTCAAAAAACATTAAAAAGATTTATATAATTCATATTTCTCCACTAATTAAGATATTTCAAAGAGTTTACTTATAATTAATATCCCCAAATATAAAATTTTTTTTAATAAACCTTCTAAGAATAATAATTTTTAATTTTTTATAAATAAAAATGAACAATCTAAATACAGATGTTATTATCCTAGATAATGGATCAGGATATTTAAAATGTGGATTATCGTCAAAAGAGCAACCTTTGTTTAGTATTCCTTCATTAATTGGAAGACCGATGTTGAGATACGATGAGAAGATTGAAAATTTTAATATCAAAGTACTTTATTTATTTGTTAAATTTATCATTATAGAGCATTATGATTGGAGATGAAGTAATTCCTGTGAGACAAATGCTTGACATAAAATATCCTATGAAAGAAGGTATAATACAGGATGCTGATGATATTGAAAAAATATGGAGATATGCTTTATCAAATAAAGTAAATCAATAAAAATTATATCATAATTAGATGGATATCAAACCAGAAACTTTTGAAAACTACAGACTTCTTTTAACTGAAGCCCCTTTGAATCCTACGAAAAACAAAGAAATTATGGCTGAAATAATTTTTGAAAAGTTAAATATTGCTGCATTTAATATAGAGCCCCAAGCAAAATTATCTCTTATTGCAGAAGGGAGAAGTTCTGGAATTGTTTTAGATTCTGGAGATGGGGTTACTCATTGCATTCCTGTTTATGAAAATAATATTTTAGATCATTATATAAAAAGAATGGGAATTGCAGGAAGACATATAACATCAAAATTAATTGAATTATTACAATTAAAGTATTATTGACAATTTCTAAACTTTGATAAATTTTTCCTTTTATCAAAAAATTTATAAAGAAAAATTAATTTTTAAAGAGGATATGCTTTCAATTCTTCAGCAGATTTTGAAACAATAAGAGAGATGAAAGAAAAATATTGTTTTGTTAGTTGTGATATCAAAAAGGATAGAGAATTGGATCTAGAGACTACATTCTATAATACATTTTATAAGTTACCTGATAATAGGACTATTCGAATTTCAAGTGAGAAATTTGAGGCACCCGAAATTTTATTTAATCCTATGTTAATTGGCTCTGAACTTCCAGGAATTCATGAATTATTATTCGACAGTATAAATGTAATAATTTTATATTTTAATATATGAGATTTTAATATTTCATAAATAAATTATAAATAATTAAATTTATTAGCTTTGTCCTATAGATACAAGGAGAAGTATGTATTCAAATATCATTTTATCTGGAGCAACAACTATGTATCCTGGTTTTAGCTCTAGACTCGAAAATGAAATGCAATCCTTGTATTGCGAAAGAATATTAAAAAAACCAAAATCGAAAGAAGCTGCTAAAATTATAGATATAGTTGATACTCCAAGAAGGAAATATTCTGTTTTTTCGGGTGCAAGTTTCTTGGCTCAATTTTATATCAATCAGCCAGATTATTGGATAACTAAAGAAGAATGGGAAGAGTTTGGTAATAGAATTATTCACTCAAAATGCCAAAATTCAATAAAATAATAAACTTTGCTATTATCAAATGTTCAAGTAATATAATATAAAATAAATTATTATGCCTAATTAAAAGTTTAAGAAAATAGAAAATTTAACGATTTGATTGATGTATTTATATATGCAATTATTATTTAGTATCATTTATTTAATAAACAAGATTTAGATATTATATTATTTTGAATAAAAATTTATTTGATGATTCATTTCAGTTCTTAATTAAATATTTAATTTTTGATTTTTTTCACTTTATTTGGAAGAATTATAAAATAAATTACTTAAATTTATTATATAAAAATGAACGATTCAGCAAATTCTTATCATCCTTCGAATTTACTTCATTCTCTTCCAAATCAACAGAATATTAGAAATATTCGGGGGGGAAATGTTCATGACGAATCAATATTAAAAATTTTTAAAGAAATAAATGAAGATATCCAAAAGAATAATAAAGAATTGGAAAATTTTCATGGGTTGAATTTAAAATTGAAGAAAACAATAAATGAATTAATACAATATTTCTTTATGAATGATAATGAGAGTATGTTTATTTGTTAAATATTTATTTCTATTTATTTAGATATGAACACTAGATTCGCGTTATTAAAGGAAATAATCAAAAAGTTACAAAATAATATGACAAATGTAAAGATATATAAAATTGAAAATTTAGTACAATGAATTAATTTCTAAATATCCAAAAAGAACTATAAAAAAATGTACTTCAAATGAATTTAATAGCCTTTTTCAAGAGAAAAGAAAAGAAAATAATGAATTTAATAGGAAACATAATACAAGTGGAAAATTTTCTTTTTGCTTGTTTAAAAGATTCATTGCAACTGAAAATGATCAAATTTTAAGGGATCTTTTTGTAAATTAAATTTTAATTACTAAACATTAATTAGAAAGAAGATTTGAGAGGATCTCTTTTAAAATCGGTATGAGTATTTAAAATTTCTATAAAAATAATAACTATTTTTTTTTTTATATTAACCTTTTTGGATTTGAAGAATTAATGATTATTAATTAATAAAAAGGCCCAATCAGCATTGATCGAAAGAATAGATGAAAAAAATTATTTAATGCAACTAAATAAAAGGCATCAACAGACTATGCAGTTAGGAAATATTATTGCTAATAATTATCAAAATTATTGGGTAATTAAAATGTTAAGATTAATCTATTCAGTTTGTAGTAAATGGCTCTTTTCAAATAATTTTAAAATTCGAATCTGAACAATCATTAAAATTCAAAGTTAATGTTTATGCTATAGATGAATATGTCAATTTCTCTGAAATAACAAATATAGCTCATCACACTCTAAAAAAAGAATATTATTTTGCCAATGTGAAATCAAGAGCGAATATAGATGAAAAATCAAAATTTATCATATTTAGAAGATTATCCAAATTATTTGATGATCGAATAAGTATAATAACAAAATTAATCCCTAATAGAAATGTCACCAAAATTCAAATAATTCAGATTTTTTGTGTAAATTTATAAATTTTTATTATTAATTTAAATTTAGATATGGGTACAAAATTACAATGATTTATTTAAAAAAAGATGTTTTCATTGTAAATGCATTTCAAAATTCAATTCATTGGACAATAATTTTTACCCTCCCTATTATAAAATATTTGATTTAGAGTCTGATAATTTCTTTCATGAAGAATGCTTTAACTTGATCAACAATAATCAATTATAACAAGCAAATTTAATTAAAAATTATAAATATTGTTATGTTAATAAAAAAATCAGCTTTAAAATTAAAATATTTCAAAATAAATAAATGTTTTTATATTTTTAATAAATAAGAAATTTCACTAAGTTTATAAATTAATATATTTGACTTATTTTTGAAATATTATAAAACAATAACAAAAAATGATTCAGGAAAATTTTTATAATAAGAAAACGGAACAACATAAAAAAAAAATACTTGAATTTAAAGAATTCCTATTCAGAAACTTAACAAGAATAAGAAAAGACAATGATGATTTCATAAATAATGTTTCTCAAGATGAAATTTTTTTTTCAGAATTTAAAAACTTCGGTAAATTTTTTAATATTTAAAAATTTCAATTTTCAAAAGTTTTTGGAGAATCAGCTTTATTCAATGAATCAATGTTCTATCATTTTAGCAAAGGGAATAATCTTAATAATAATAATTATCATATAATGAAAATAATATCTAATTATTTAAATAATTCTCAGTTTCAAAATACAGCTAAAGAATATGATTTGAGTGAATATGAAAAATTAAAAAAACCCATTCAAATTCCTTTTGTTTTTTTTCACAAAAATCAAGAATTGAATAAATTTTTAAAAGGAGGTATAACTAAAGGATTTCATTATTCACTTTATGGAAATACTTTAACAGGAAAAACTTATTTTTTAGAAACTTTAATAGAAACAAACTTAAATGAAATTTTAATTAACAAAATAAAAATACTGATAATAAGTACAAATGGAACTTTCTCCTACTCTAAAATTGAAGGAATGTATAATAAAGAAAATCTAAAAAATATCAAAGATTTTATAGATATTATAAAATTAAGGACTGAAAATGAAATATTAAGCTTATTAATTTCTTTAAATAGAATCGAAGAAATTCCTTATTCTTTTATTTTTATTGATAATTTCGGTAGTATTTCCGATAAAAAAAATAGCAATATCAATAATCTATATATTCAAATCGAAAATCTAAAAAAGAATAAAAATATTGGCATTGTTTCAATAATGTTCAAAGAGTTTAATTATAGAATCGATATTAAAGACTTTAAATTACTTAAATGTTCGGATCAATATTTTTACATAATGAATAATGATTTTCAATTGACTTTCTTTAATTTAGATATAAATTTAAAATTTTATAACATGAAAAAAAGGAGATACTTCCTTAAAGTTTATAATAATGATGGGGATATCGTAATATATTTCTTTTATTTAAAATATTTTTTTTTAATTTTTTTTTAATTTAAAAGGAAAAAAACTATAAAATCTTTGATATTTCACTGAGATAGATGATAAAATTTCAATAAAATGTGACAATTATCTTGTTGATTAGTTTATGATTAAATTAGATTTAATTTATCATTATGTAACCTAAGAATGCTATTTATTTATGATAGACAGGCAATTTAATGCAAAAGAAAAAAAAAATTTTAAAAAATATATATAGGTTTTATAGTGTTAAACTTTTTTTTAATATAAATTGGAATAAATTATTAATAGAATGTATTATCATAATAAAAAATTAAATAAAGTAAATGGATAATAAAAATTTGATTGATGAAATTTTGAAATCAACAACAGATGAAGATATAAATAATATAAGAGAACACAATATGGATATTGATATAATTTTAAATGAATATGCATCATCTTTAGGAGATAATTATCAAAATAAATTAAATTTCAACCCTTCATTGGAAGCTCGAAAACCATCGTATAGTGGATATATTCATGATAAAGAATTAGATGAAATTTTGAAACAAGCAGATGAAATCTATTCTAATCATGATTTAAATCATATGAATATTGATGATTATAAAATGTTACTACAAAATGACATTTTATCGAAACCGGAAGAAATGACAATATATAAAAGAAAACCCAATGAGTCGGAAAATTTACCTTATAAAAGTAAAATAAATTATATTCAAAAGTTAATTTTCTTCCAAATAATATTATTAATAAAATTCATATAAAAATAGACTAAATTTATTTGAATATGAATTTTTTTATTTTTATTTTTCAAAAAAATTTGCAGCACCTTTGGAATTTATCAACTACATGGAGACCATTTTCGCTAAAAGCTCTATTGAATCAAATCAAAATGTTTTTATTTTAAAAAATTATAAGCAACATTCCAAAGTTAAATTCAGCGTTTTAGACTTTGTAAAAAAATCAGTACTTTCAGGTCGCTTTCAAAAAGCAGGGAATATAATAACTGGAATAGCCGCTTTCAACAACAGTATTTTCACAGGAAATAATTTGGGAAATATAAAAACTTATTCTTGTGATCAACAGCTGGAATTTAACAGTCTTTCTTCAAAAGATATAGATGCTTGTGAAAAAAGAGCAGTTGTATGTATGGATATTTCTGCTGATGGAGATCTTTTACTCGCTGGATATTCGAATGGCTATATTGCAATTTGGGAACTTTCGACCAATAAAATAAAAAAATTGATTAAGGATGTTCATAAAAGTTCTATTGTAGCCTGTAAGTTTATTAGAAATGATAGCAAAAAGTCCGATATTATAACATCTGATATTGATGGAAATGTTTTCAAAATTTCAGTTAAAGCAGGATATTTTTCAATTGGCGTAGAAAGTAAAATTCTTATAAGAAACCCAACTCCAATATTTTTAATTGATATTCTCAAATTAGAAGAAGATGAAAAAAAATATTTTGGATTAGAAATCCAAAAAAGTGTAATAATAGCTTTCGGATGTTTGGAATTTATTATTATATATATGCTTGAACCAGAGCTTAAAAAATTAATTAAATTCGAAAAACCAAAATACATAAAAGATAATTCAGTTCCAGATATTTCATTAGGTATTGGTTTCGTTCCAAATATTCAAGAGAGCAACATATTAAATGAATCTATAATGGATACTACTGGGAATCAAAGTTTCTGGCAAGGACAAAAAAATATTGATCCTACAAGGCCTCAAATTTTACTCTCAATTAGTTGGGGAAGAATTATTTATCTATATTGCCTTCCAGTTACTAATAATGTAATACACGGATTTACAACAGCAGGCCATTATGTCAATTTACACCCAATTATACGTATGAGCTTTTTATCAAATTCAATAATTTTCTTTTTTGATAAAATGAAACTCTGTAGAGTTATAAACACATCTTTAATTACTCCAGGTGAAGTTAGATTATCTGCTGAAAATGAACAACCAATTTCAATTGTTGATTCATTGAGAAAACCTGAACTACAAGAAGGTTATTTGGTTGATCCTGATTTAAAATATCAAACTTATATCATTGACAAAGTAGACAACACAGCAAGGGCAACATATAATAATCACATTATTAGTTTTAATAAAAATATCTTTGTCCTTGCAAATAAGGATTTTTATTATGGAAAACTTCTAAATTGGGAACAATGCCTTAATAATTTAAATTCGAATTCAGAATGGTATTCTGCACTTTCACTTGGATTAGATATTTTCAATGGAAAAGAAACAGCCCTTGCAGATATTCCACAAGATGAAAAAGTAAGAAAAGCTCGTGTAGGTAATACCCTTAGAACATTGATTCATCAATATGCCATTATGCATATGAACAATGACACAAAATTGTATAATAAAGAACAAGATCCAAAACAATGGCTTTCTAATTGTATTAATACCTGTATTGAATTTTGTATAGAAATTGAGTCGTTGGAATTTTTACTTACTCAATTGCAACCGATTTTTCATTCACAAGGTTTCGAAGATGAATTTCTTCAAAGACTTGAGCCATTCATTGTGTGCGATAAAATCAAAAATCAGCAATTACAACAACTCACTATCCACAAAATTATAGATTTTTATATCAAAAATAATAAACTTCATACACTTTCTCAAATTTTAATTCATTTGGATATTCAATCTATTGATGTAGATTATATCAAGCATATATGTAATCAATATAATTTAATTACTCCATTAATATATGTTTATACAAATAACGAAGACGAAGATTATTTTTATCCTGTAAAAAAAATTTTTGAGATTTTCGAAAAAGCAAAGGAAATAAGAAATTTTACAAGCTATGCTGAAGCAGTTAAAAATCTTCTTATAGAAGATTTAGAAAATTCCAAGCAATATATTGGTCATAAATTATTATGGTACATTAATCTTTGCATATCTGGAAAGAAAATTCATAACGCAGCCATTCAAGAATCTAAGCATAAGAAACTTATTGTTAAAATAATTGCTTGGATCCTTTTAGATGAAGTTTTACCTAAACTTTTAGTATTTGATTCTTATTCTTTATTTCACATTTTGATAAAATATTTTGAAGATGAAAAATTCATAAATATCATTAGTAATGAGAATGGGGAAAATATAGGCAGCATTAATAATAAAATAATGGATTTACGACCTATAACAATTATAGATTTAATTGTATCAAAATGCAAGGAAATAGATAAACCAAACAAGAATATTATTTTACAAGATTTATACGAGTTTGTTGGAAAAATTAGTGTTCATATTCCTTCATTATGTAAAAACTTAATTATTGAATCAATCCGATATCTCCTTAGTCGCACAGGAAATGAAAATAATGCTAATATTGCAAATAATTATACAAAATATATAGAAAATATAAATAATATAATAATCGAAATGATTGATGCAAGGAAAGATTTAGACAAAAAAGATTACTATTCTTTACTCGAAGCATCTGAATGTTCTCCTTATGTGTTAGTTAAAATTCATCTTCTTAAACTATGTAAAAATTATAAAAGATGTTTAGAGGTTTTTTTACAATCTGATATAAAATTACAGGATAAAGAAACAAAAGTATTTGAATGGATTGATTATACTTTTAAAGAATTAAAGGATGAAGATGATGAAAATTTTAACTCTCTTAAGCAAGAAGTCCTCAACAAGCTTCCGCTTCTTGCTGATATTTCAATTCAAAACGTAACTGCATTAGTTGAAAATTGGTATGAAAATGAACAAGATTTGATTATTGAAAAATTGGATAAAGCAGAAGATTTACAATTGAAATACGTTGAAAATGTTATGGAAAAAATAAAAGAAGATGTAGATTATACAGGGGAACACGATAGAAAATATGATCAATACATTAAAATCTTGACTTTGCATATAAAATTACTTTGCAAATTAAATCCTGCACAAGTTTTACCAAATCTAAAAAAAAGAAGCTCATATCCAATTGACGAATGTTTAAAAAAATGTTTAGAGTATAAAGTTTTTGATGCCGCTATCCATTTGATGCAAAATACTGGTGCTTTTAAAGAAGCTTTGAATTTAGCCATTGATACTTTAAAAGAATGTTTTGACAAGATTATTGAAAATATAAATTCCAGTAATTTTAATGAAAATTTACACAATAAAAAAATCGACGAAATAAAAATAAATATCAGACAATCTGTACAAATTTGTGAAAATAATGTAAGCAAAAACGATGCAAGTGATGATAATCAGGAAATGTGGTTCATGATTCTGGAACAATTGTATAATATGATTGAGATAACCAAAGAAAAGTCTCATACAAAATTCAAAATTTATGCTGATGAATTGAATAAAAAATTATCATCTGAATTAAAGGAAGTTCTTGAGAAGATGTGTTCCTATGTCAGCATTGAAGCAATAATTAAAAATGTTACTGAAAAATATAAACAAGCAGAATTCAAAGAATTCAAAAATTTATTGCTAAATATGCTAAGTTCTTATTCTCATTTAAAAAATATTTTAATTTCTGCGAAAAATTTACTTTCTAATTCCGTTTTATATAATGTCATTGAATTGAAAAAATTAAATCAGAAAGGAAATAAATATAATTTTAATCGATGTGATCAATGCTCCAAAGGATTTAATCCTTTATCTGAAGATGAAATTGTTATTTTTGGTTGTGGTCACAAATGTCATTTTAAATGTGTGAGCCGAAATGAGGTTGATCCTTATTGTATTACTTGTCGAAAAAATGAAATTGAGAATAGCTTATTTTCTCTGGGCAGACAATCGCTTATACATCGAGTAATAATATTTTATAAATATAATTTAAATTTAATTAATATTTTTCTTTTTTATAGAAATTATATATTTAAATTAGGATTCATCATTAAGAGATTCTTTAAATGATTCTATCGTTGAGAATATTCCAGATAATGTAAAAAGAGGTAGAAATGAGAATTTGATAAGTAGATTGAAAGCTTTTGATAAACATTATCTAGAAAAATCTTCATTGGTAATTTAAGTTTTAAATTTAAGGTTTTTAGCTATTAAATAATTAGATTTAAGATCAAAATAGTTAATTAGCATAATTTTCTTCGAGAAAAAAAAAATTTACAAAAAATTTTAAATAAATAATTCATTAAGGTTAAAATAAATTAAGCAACATAAAGGATTTTTATAATTTTTAATTTATCTCGATATTAAAAATGTTAATAATTAAAAGGAATATTTTAAAAAGAAAATTAATCAATAAATTAAAAATTAAATTATTGTGACGCAATTTATATTGATTTTTGGGATTATATAGCTTTTGATAAATTTTATTTTGAAATCAACAAAAAACTTATTAGATTAAAGTTTTTGAAAACATTCACTTTATTAATTTCTTATTATTAAATTAATTATCTAAATATTATAAAAAAATAAGATATGATGCTTTCAATATTTCATCCAAAAATTTTATTTAAAATTCAATTTCATTTTTTCGAAATTTTAGATTTATCAAAAATTTTAATTTGAATTCTAATATTAAATTAAAATTCATAAAATGAAATAATTAAATTAAAATCTGCATATAGTAAAAATATAATTTTTTATAAAAAAAATTAAACATCATAAACATTTAACATATACTTTTTGCTAATTTTAAATTATATTTTATACTCTTTATTTTTATAAAAATGAAAATTGTATAAAGAAAATATAAAATTATAAGTTAATTTAGAAAATGAAAGGCTATTTTTTAAGAAAACTTTTGAAGAATATTATATGAATTGTGATTAAATTCTAAATTTATTTAATAAATAAATTTTTGATTTAAAATTTTTAAATTAACAATTTTAATCAGTTTCAGCAGCAACATTGATGTTATATCCATCAATTGTTACAGGCCAAACTTCTTTATGAACAGGGAATTTGATCCTAATTTTCCCCTTGGAATCAGATTTTTTCATCAAAAGAAATTTTCTAACTTTTCCATCAATCATTCCAAGACCTTTAAGTTTTTTTGAATCTTCATCATCATTTGATAGGAATATTTGATGAGAACAACCGTCTTTATTTAGCCAATAGTTATCAGCTTCAAAAACAATTCCAGCATTAAAGTCTTGAGCAGCAACACATTTCATTAAAAAATCATAATTATTAGTTAAGCTATAGTGAAGTTTTAATTCATTTTTTACTATAATTCCAGCATAGTAAACTGTGTGCTTTCCATGATATTTTTTTTGAAGAGTAACACATTCACCATGAGTTTTCCCACTAAAAGAAAAACTTCCAACATCATCTTCACCATCTAATGTTACATTTCCATCTTTTTCAAATTTGAGATAAGGTATATCCACTGGATATTCTTGATAATTTTGGATAAAATAAGCTCTTGAGACTTTTATTGTAAAAGTAAATCCTTGTTTTTGCATTTTTATTTTATTTTTTTAGCTTTTTTCTCAATTTATAAAATTTTAATTACTAAATTTATTATTGATTTACTTATTTTTTAATAAATATGCATTAAAAATATTTAATATTTTGATATAATTTCTATTAACCTCTACTCCAGTTAAAAATATTTTTTTTTTGTGATTAATTCAATTTAAAATAAAAATACTACTTAATATAAAGAAATTTTTATAAAATCTGTTTATTGATTTGA
>Ga0194116_10004818_pt1 | contig 15177 bp, 10 predicted proteins | sample TA2MahsurfametaG_4_FD_148617 | JGI IMG/M metagenome (GOLD analysis project Ga0194116, IMG submission 148617) | Freshwater microbial communities from Lake Tanganyika, Tanzania - TA2015008 Mahale S9 surface | ecosystem: Environmental > Aquatic > Freshwater > Lake | place: Tanzania: Lake...
ATTATAATATAAGTAATTTTAATAATATGTAAAATACCTATAATAAACAAAGGCAATTCCCCTAAAATTTAATTTCAATATTTATTTATCTCAAAAAATATATTAATTTCTTTTTTTGATAAATTTAATAATTAAAACAAATTAATAGCTGATCAAATTCAATTAATAACTATTTTTTGTAAAATTTTATCATGAAAAAAAATGGAAAAATGTGGAATTACCATAGTTTTATGAAAGCTTATTATCCTAAAAATTTTGGGGATAATTAAAATTCAATCATTATATAAAATTAAAATAATTTAAAAATTATTTTATTTTAATGAATTCTTAAAATTTTTTATTCTAACAAGTCTCTATTATTAATCATTTCGAGCAAAAACCCTTTAAAATTATAAAAAGAACTCAAGTTTGAAATCGCAAATAATGCGTGATTCTGGTCAACATTAGACACATTTTCAATTTTCAAATCTTTGTTGTTTTTTATATTTTCAAAAAATTTTTCTTTATTTTGCAAAGGAACTTTCAAGATAACAGTAAAATTAGATCCCGATCCTAAAATAAAAATTATAAACAATTTTCAAAAAATTCAAAAAACATAAATTCGAGAAGAAAGAAAAAAACAGTAATACCTAAATTGTTGATTAAAGTATTAATATATCCTAAATTCTCATCAAAACTAAAATTGTTAAGTTTTTCCAATTTATCAATAAATTCAAAATAATCAATTAGGCTCTTAATAGAAAAGCTATTTTCATTATCTTTTTGATCTATTGTGCTTTTGATTTCTAAAATAAGTTTAACATGATCTTCCAAATTTGTAATTATATTAATGTTCCCATCATTAGACTCATAAACCATTCTTCCATCCGGGAAATCTTTGTAAAATCCACAAGCTTGAAAAAAAGAATCAAAATTTTTGTTTTTAAAAGAATTATTATTATCTCCAATTTTGCTTTCAAAAAAAGAAAATTTTCCTTTTTCTTCACCTTCATATATTTCATTTTCAATCTTTCTAATCTGTTCGTGTAATTTGCTAGTTATTTCTCTTCTTTGGTTTCTATTTATTTTGCCAGAAAATGGGAATGAATCATAATTCCTGTGAGTGGAAATTTTAATTTCAGAAATATTTTTTTCTAAAAAACTATCCATACTATTAAGAACACTAATAAGCATATCATTAGCTTCTTTTTCATATTTAGATAAATGAAGATTTTTTTTATGGTAAATTTGAGCTGCATTTATTAAGATATCCTCAAAAGTATAATAACAATCTTTTGAATAAGATACCAACCCTATAGGATTATCTGGATTATCAATTCCTGGTTGGATTATATCATTTATATTATATCCTTCTTCGGACGTCAGCATGTGTAGTTTTCTCCAAAGCTTTTCATTAAAAATTTCTTTTAATAAGCTTTTTTTTGAATCGGAAGCTGCATTGAATTCAGAGAAATGAAATTTCGGAAAATCATTTTCATATATATAATCTTTCGAATCTTTCTCCAATAGATAATTCATTTTCTTTTCGATTCTGAGTAGTCTTGAGTTTATACATTTTAAATTTGCAGTTTTTTCTTCGTCTTCGTCTCCATTTCCTCCTTTAGCATATAAAACTTTATGTTGTTGTAGGTTGAAAAATTGAAAAAACGTGTTTCTTGAATTATCTGATTTTATTAACTTTAAAATTATTATTCCTTTTTTAAATTAATAATATTGCAAATATACTAAATAAATAAATAAAGCTTGAATAAGAGAGGTTTTATTACTGAATAAAGCAATAAAGCCGAAGGAATAGCAACAATTTTTGCATTAATGCTTATTTTTTTCATTTTATTCTTTAACACTTTTAGATTAAACATTTTCTTCGAATAAAAAAATTCAAATAAAAAAATAAATTAATTTTTAAAATTGATAATCTGATTTCAAAATAAAATATCTTTATATGAGAAAAAATATTATTTCAACAAATAGCTTTTAATCTATATATTTAAATTAAATCAAATAATCTTGATAAACAAAAATGTAATTATTTAATATAAAAAAAAGGATACTACATAATAAATTAAAAAATGGGAAACAAACCAGCAGTAAAATTACCAGAGACTGTGAAGCAACATAATTCCACTTCCCAAAAACTTGAAATTATTATAAGCTTAGGCTCAAGAGGTGAAATGGAATTATTGAAAGAATCTATGGGAGAAATAAATAGTTCATTTATTGAATTTAAATTGATAGAAGATTGTGATAAAATAAAGAGCAAAATAAATGCGAATTCAAAAAATAAAAGTACAACTAATATACTTGTGCTTACAGGTCAAAAAGGAGAAAATTTAAAGAATTTTATTGATTCAAACGAAAATATTTTGAGTGTTTTTGTATATTGCTTTGATCTTGAAAGACATGAACAATGGGCCAAGAAAATCTCTAAGATTAAATGTATTACAAATAACTTTAAGCTTTTAAAACAAAAAATAATTTTCCATCTAACACCTAGTCCAGATGAAGATATTAAATTAGAAGAACATTTTATTCCTTTTGATGATGAAAAGAAAAATATCACTCAATTATATTTAATGTTGAAAAATTATGAAAATATTTATCGAAATGAAAATTACAAAGAACAATTTGAGGCTTTTAATGATTTTAAAAATAATTTGAAAAAGCTTCATCATGCAAATCTTCTAACTAGCAAGTCACATAATATTATGAATAAATTTATTCACAACAATGAACTCTCTTGTGACAATACTATTCCTTTGTTCATCGAACATCTTGCAAAAAACTTAAATCAACCAAATAATGATAATTTTGAAAATATTTTTAATTACATAACATCCAATCTTGATATTTTAGATAGTTTTAATAATGCTTTAAAGGGAATTCAATACGAGAAAGTCTTTGAAATGAGATTTTTTTTATTTCTATTCTATAAGCTATTTGAAATTAACAGCAATAATCAAACTGTTAAAACTGATAAAACTGATAACCCTTCTGGATTTTTATATGGTGTAACAACTATAAATCGAAACATTTTAAATGAAAAAATATTTTATGATTCTGATGCTGGAGAAGAAATAAAAAACTTAATATATAATCCTTATTTTATTAGATTATTCAAAAGTAAGGATCAAGCAGAGAAATTAGCTGTGACTATGAACTCAAAATTGGAAAATAAAGAAAAAATAACCATACTTTTCAAATTAAATTTAAAGTCAATAAGCTATGATAATATAATAATGAAACCAAATAAGAATAAAAATGAGAAAAATGCTGATAATGCTAAAAATACAAATGATTTAGAAGAAGATTATTATTTGTTGAAGAATAATAATTTTTTCAAAGTTGTAACTGTTGATTTGAATTCATCATGTTTAAGTAAGTCCATTTCTTTCACTTTATTAAACTCAACAATGGACACTCATTATGGACAGTATTGTGAAATAGAATTAAATATAATTGACAATAATATTGTATGGGAAATATTACACCAAAACTCACTCTCTTGTTTTACAGATTTTCAATATTCCAAAAACCAATTAATAAACGAGTATATAACGTATTTATATTTACTATACATATTTCAAAGGTACAATGAAGTAAAGAATTTGCTAGATAAAAAAACAATAAGTAATTACGATAGGAATTCTTATTTTTTATATGATTTATATGCAAAAACACTTTTTTACAATAATAAAAAAGAAAAAGTTTTGGATTATTTTAAGCAAGCAAAATCAAATTGCATAAAAAACTATGGCGAAAATTTCATTAATTCAATAATTTCTGGGCATAATATAGCAATATATTACTTCAATAAAAAACAATATTCAAATTGCTTAGATATAGTTAGACCATTGAAAAAGAAATTAAAAAATTCATCTATGTATCATGAAGATAAATTTGATGAATTTTTAAGGCCTTTTTTAAATATTGCTTCCGTATACAATACAATTGGTAATGCTTATTTAGCGGAAAATAATTTTAAAAAAGCAAAGCCTAAATTTATAAAAGCTCTTATTTTTATCAAAAAAGATATGTTTAATGAGAGTTGTGAATTACAACATAAAATATACTTTAATCTAGGCATATGTTTTTACAATTTAAAACAATACCAAGAGGCAAAAAATCAATTTCATAATTGTTTGGTTTATTTAGCAAAAATTGATAATAAATCTAAACTTTCATCAACAGTTTATGTTATGTTGAGTCTGTGCTTCAAAAAAATGAATGAAATTAAAAACATGCAAAATAATATAATTCTGTTATACAATAATTTGAATAAAACTAAAAGCAAAAATTTGGAAAAATTTTCTCATGTGTTTCAAGATATATTTAATATGGTCGATAAATAAATCCTAAAAACATTTTTTAAATTTTCAAAAAAAGATTTTTTCGATTATAATCAAATTTGATAATGTTTGTTATATTAATTTATTCTAATAATAAATAAGCGATTTGATCATTTTGTTTACTTCAAAATATCAAATAAATTTTATAGTTTCATATAAAAGATATTGATAATTTTAATTTAAAATTACACTAATTTTTTTATATTTAATGATTTTTTTTTTTTTTTTTTTTTTTTTTTTTTTTTTTTTTTTTTTATAATTTTTTTTTTTTTTTTTTTTTATTATTTATTTTTTTTTTAATTAATTTTTTTTTTTTTTTTATAGATTTACATTTATATAATAAAATATTTAATTACTATACTAAATTATTTAAATTTATTTGAATTAATATTTAATGATATTTTATAAATAGAATTTTGTATTGTTACTTAAAATCAAGTATTTTTATTTTTTATTTATCAAAATAATTAAACGTAATAGATTGTATTTTTAAGATTAATATCATAAAATTCTTAAGCTACGCTTTATTTAGAATCAATCTTTGTTAAAAATTAATAAATAAATAAGTTCTTTTTTTTTAATTTTTTATATTTCGATTCAATTCCAAAAAATTAAATGATTAAATAAAGATTTATAAAGTTTTTATGACTTTTCTTCCTTTTTTTATTTTAGTTCTTCAATATTATTGTTGTGATGAAACTGGATCATTGCCTATCCATCTTCCTAAGCGATCGAAACTCTCTTCTCCTTCTTCTTTAGTTACAGAGCTCTTATCACTTCTGGTATTTTTATTGCAAGTAATCATAAAAACAGTTGAGCTTCCTTGTCTTGCAATAATTGTACTCCAAGCTAGGAACATGCTCCAAATTCTATACCACCATGATTTATATTTTGAAAGAACTCTGTCTTTATTGCTAACCCAGTTTTTATACCATTGTTCAATAGTTTTAGAATAGTGTACTCCCATGTTTTCTACTCTGTGGATTTCAAAACCAGCTCTTTCCATTTGAGAAATAACAAATGCTAAAGGGCAAGAAGCATCAGCTCCTGGGAAAATATATCTTCCCATAAAAAGTCCCCAAATTATGTCTTCCCAATGCCAAGCTCTTCTAAGACCAGCGATTTGCAAGTAGAATATTCCATCATTTTTCAACATATCATTTACTTGAAGTAAAAAGTCTTGGAAATTTTTAATTCCTACATGTTCTGCCATTTCCAAACAAGTAATTTTATCATATTTTTTATTGTTTGTTTTAGAAGGAATATCACGGTAATCACAACAGAGATAAGAAATTCTGTCTTCAACTTTTTCTTTTTTTGCTAAATCCATTCCCCATTCTACCTGCTTTTCGGCTAAAGTGCAACCAGTTGAATTGGTACGATATTTTTTAGCATAATGTCTCAAAAGTGTTCCCCAACCACAGCCAATGTCTAAATGCTCTTCATTTTCTTTTAATTGAATGTATTTGGCAATTGTATCTAATTTTCTATACTGAGCGATTTCTAAAGTATCATTTGGCTCCTTCCACATTCCTGAGGTGTAAATCATAGTTTCTCCTAAGAAAAAGCTATAAAAGTCATTTCCTCTATTGTAGACGTCACCAACTTCTCTGTGATCTTCAGCTTGAGAATGTCCAGTAATATGATTTAGGAAAGTTTTGAAAAAGAATTGAAGATGGCCTTTAGTTAGACAAAATCTGAAAAATTGGTTTTTTCTAAGCAAAACTTCTACTAAATTATCATCGTCTAAGAAGTCAAGCTTTGAATTCATATAAGCTTCTACAACTACTTCCATCGGGATTTTTTTTCCTTCGTATTCTTTTGCTAATTCAGAATCGTGAATTTTAATAATTTTTGTCCAGTCTGCGATTCCATTATCGTGAATCCAACTTGATAGAATCATGTAAAGGCAAAAGAAGATAAAAGGCATTGCTAAGCAAGCAATATAATAAAAAGGGAACCAAAAAAGACCTCTAGAACTTAAATACATCCATGTAAATGCAACTGGGACAGGAAGCATTGCAGCGGTTTTGACATTTTCTATAGCCCATAAAATAAATTCAAATGCGTATGAACTTCCTTTAGCAATTGGAGTGTAAGTCATTTATTTTTAGAATATTAATTTTTCTTGAATTTTTATTTATTGTTTTTTGATATTTATTAATAATTTTCAATTTTAAGTTTTTTTTAAAATAATTTATTTGATTTATAAACAATTTATTTAACCTTCTTCGGATTTATTTTACAAAATTATACGGAGATAAAAAACAAATGATCTTTCAAATCATTATTTATTTTTAAACATGTGATACTTATAGGGTTAAATGATGAAAGGAGTATAATTTAAATTTTATTTTTAAAATTTTTAACTAATATGAATTTAAAGCTTTTATCTTTTGATTTTATTTGTTTGATAATAATATATCTTTTAAAGAAATTAAATATTTTAGTATTTTAAAATAAATAAAAAATTTGTTTTATTTTTTTAAATAATAATTAAAAAATAAAATGCTTTATATCTAAGCATTTAAAGATTTACTAACCAAATACAACTATTAAAATTTCATTTAAGATAGTTAATATTATAGATGGCATATCAATAAAGACAGGAAAGTCATTAGATTTATATTTAAAAACGCGAATTATCAGTCTTAGTTAAAGGAAAAGATAGTATATTTCCTATATATACAAGTAAAAAATTTAAAATATAAAAATCATGACATTAGAAAAAGGTTATTTTTATTCCTAAATTCAAAAATTAAAAAATTCAAATAATTTATTTTTTTAAATTTTATTGCTTATAACTGAAAAACCCCAACTTCAAATTTATAATTCAATTTTTTCTTATTTGATTTTCATTATAAAATCAATAATACAAAAATTTATCTATTTAAATGAATCGAAATTGAGACCAGTTACGAAACTTCAATTTATTATAAATAAAAAGGAGTTTTGAATGTAAAAAGAATTAATCAAATTGTTATTAATTTTTTCTTTCGAAAAGTAGCTTATTTGTATATTTTATTCTTAGGTTTAAAAAACTATTTTCGTTTCATTATTTTAAAAAAGAAATTGAAAAATGAAAAAATATGAAATATATATTGATTGAATAAAAATAAAATCGTAAATTTATAAGTTTATTTCTTATTAGAATTTTAAATTTCAAACAAATAAATAAATGACTGAAATTTCAATTAATGATTCAAACATGCTTATTACCGAAAATAAAAAAGATGACAATTTCTATTATTATAAACTTGTATATTTAATAATAACTACAATAATTTGCTTTCTTGGAATATTAATAATATTTGAAAATTTTAACCTGTTTTTTTTCTCTACGAAAACATTTAAAAACATTGTATTGTTTTTTATTATTTATAACTCTTTTTCCTGGCTTATTATCTATTTACTTGCATTGATTCTTTACAAAAACTCCGATAAATGTTTTACAAAAAATATATATAATGAAGAAGCCTCTGGTGAAGATCTTGATTTAAAGCAAATCACTAATCAAAATACTCTATTTAATAAGTGCTCGAATCAAAGAGAACAAATGTTAAATAAAAATATTAATTTGGGAAAATTTAATACGGAAAATAAAGACTTAGACATAATAAATTTAGAAAAAAATAGAGAATTGCCAATTAATAATTCTGACAAAATATTTACCTCAACAAAATTCAAAAATCATATATTTAAATCAAATGTAACTTTGAATAATATAAATGCAAATCTACATGTTGAATGTTATGAAAATAAGAATGTTAATCTTAATAGCGCGAATAATGAAAATGCTCTCAATCCTTTTTCTAATCGCTCGAATTACATATTAAAATTCATTTATTTTAATTTGTTGTTGATTAATTATTCAGTAATCTCTATTATAGGTATTATAATTTTACTGAAATTATATAAACAAGAAGTTTTTAAAAATTACAAATTGTATTACAAAATTTATCTGTTTGTGCTTTTGTCGTTGACTAAATCAGCCATAATAGTAATAGGATTTATTTATAAATTTGTTAGCAGAAAAATTGAATCGAATTCTAAAAAATTTGATTTAAATGAAGAATTTTTAAAAGAGATAGAAAAAGAAATTCAAGAAGCAAATAAAATTTCTGGGATTATTAGTCCGGAAAAGAATCTTATAAAATACAACGATATGTTCAACAGACAAGATTTCAATAAAATTTCAAGTTTTAATTTATTTGATTCTAATAGAAATTCTAAATTAGAAAAAAACTCTGCAGATAATTTAATATTCAAAGATGAGATTTTTTTGAATAATGAGTTAAACATAGATTTAAACAATTCAAAAACTGAAAGAGAAAAAGTCAACAACCAAAATAATAATAAGCAATTTATTAATTTCGAAAGTAATCCTAATAAAAAAGATACAAACTATTTTAATTTCAGAATTGGAGAAAATCCAGTTAATTTTAATGAAACTGAAAGTCGTAAATCAAATATTAAAATGAAATCTGAAAAAAAATTCAAACTTGGCATTGAATCTGCGATTCTACCTTTAAACTCAAATGGAAATAATGTTAATGAGAATAAAAAGAAATTTAAAAAGTCTTTTTCAAATATCAATACTTTAAATAAAAACATTATCATTGATGATTTAGATTTATTAAATAATAAAATAGATCTTGAAAAACTAGAACCTAGTAATTTTGTGCTAATTTTTATATATTTTACAATCTTTATTATTATGAAATCAAATAATAAATAAAAATTTTTATCATTAAAATTGTTTAAAATTAAACTTTTTATTAGAGTTACAAGAAATAAAAGATTCTAAATTCAAGGAACATGAAGAACGTAAAAATAAATTGAAGCAGCAAATAAGAGATTCATATTTAGCTAATAAAAACCCCAATACAAATAAAATACTTGAATATAAAAAGAAATTAGAAATTTTGAAAAATATTCAAAATTATAATACTCAGTCTCCAAAAGCCAAAAAAACAATTGATGAAAAAAAAGTCTTTTTCGATGAAGCTTTGGAAATTTGTGATTTAAAAGAGAAATTCAAATTAACAGAAGAGTCATTTAATCTAAACAATTCACATCTGGCAGAGTTAAAATTCTCAACTTCGAATAATATTAAAAAAATGAAAAATCTTGAAGATTTTCTTCATAGTGCAAAGAGAATCTCAAAAGATGATTTTGATATTAGCAAATTTGCAATAAATAATAGCGGCAACTTAAGTAGAAGATGAAATAAAAAATTTTAAATTTAATATTTATTCTATATTTGTTTGTATATTTAATTTTTTATAATAATGTTTGATTTTCAATTCATATAATACAAACAGTTTTTATTAAATAACTTTTTATTGTTTTTATAAATAATCGAATTTTTCTTAATAAAAATCTTTAAAGATAAATTAAAATTAATAATTGAATTAAAGTTAAACTCTATATAAAATACCCTACTAAGCATAATTTATTTGAATTTATCAATAAATAAAAAATAAATAAAATTGCTTATAATATTTGAATATTCGCTTGCAATTTTCTAAAAACCCAGCTAAATTTCAAAATATGGATAAAATACAATAAGAAAATGTTATTTAATATATTTTTTCTTGTTAGTAGGAACATTATTTAGTTTTATATCGTTTTTAAATTGTTCTTTAAACTTTTCTTTATAAACTTTATCCCAAGGAACAAAAGAAGAATCATTCTTTTTTTTCTTTTTAACCTTTGAATTGCTGAAATTAGAATTTGTGAATTTCTTGAAAGTTGAGCCTGTTTGATTGAACTCATTGCTTTTATAATTTAATTTTCTATTTGAATCAATTTCTTCAAATTTCGTATCATTTTTTATTTTATTTGAATTATACAACATTTCATTTTCCCTTATATACTTTATGTCTTCTTTATAAAGATTTTCTGGGTAAGATTCTCCTTCAAAATTTTTTAATGGTAAAATTTTCTCATGAACTTCATCATATATGAAATTAGAGTTTTTATTGTTTTTAAATTCATATAAGTTGTTGAAATTATTGATAGCCTCATCAAAACGAGGATTGGAATCTATTTCTCTTCTGTTGGCTCTATAATTATTATTTGTAAAGTTTTCATTATTATTAGGGTAAATATTATTGTTATTGATGTTGGCATGATTATTTCTAAATCTCTCAAATCTATTGTTTTCATTGTTATTTATATCATTGTAAACATCTAATTGATTGCTTATTGATTCTAATTTTGAATCTCTTTTTTTGTAAACATCATAAGAATATTCGCTCTCTCTTATAGGGCTTAGATCACGGAATTTATCTGCGATAGCTGCATTTATTTCTCTGTTTTTATAACTGAGATTATTGTTGATATTTATATTGTCTTCATTATATTTATTGTATTTAACATCTTCGAAATTTTTATCTTCTTGGTAATTAAGATTATTATTTAAATCAGCATTATTGTAAAATTTTGTTTGAAAGGTTTCAAAATTACTGCTTAATTTGTTAATGTCTTTTGAAGATTCTTTGATAGAAGGATTATTGTTTTCATAAAAATTATTATCTATGTTAGCTTTTTCTTGAATTATTTTTTGAGTATTATTCGATTCAGATTTAAAATTTCTGTTGAGGAAGTAATCATTCATTTTTTCGTGTATTTCAGCATCATATTCGTTTTTGTAATTAAAATTCAATTTATCGTAATAATTATTATCATATGAAGCAAATCCCAAAGGCTTGCTTTGTTTAAAATTAATATTGTTGTTAAGATCATTATGATAATCATATTTAATTTCCTTTTGAATCTTTTCATTCCGATTATTTATGTATAAATCATCATAATATAGATCTCTTGGATTTTGAGCATTACCTGTATTTTCGTGATTTTTTTCTTCATTAGAATAAAAATTAATATTGTTTTTTAAATTATTATAATGGCCTCTGCTCCTGCTATTACTTGAACTAACAGCGGAATACCTTTGAGCTTTGTGATTATCAAAATTCTCAATTTTAGAATTCCTTTTACTATTTAAAACACTTTTCCTTTTATTTTCATTTTCAAATCGCATAAAATCATTTTTCAAGCTGTCGGCCGAAATTAAACTAATCTTTTTCTTTTTTCTCTCTTCTTTCCTTTCCGTATTTGAAGTATTTATTCTTGAATTTGTCAAAATCTTAGAATTTTTAATAGTATTTGTTTTTGCTAATGAACCTCTAATTGAGTTGATTCTTTGATGCTTTGAGAATTGATTATTTAAATTGTCTTTATTTCTGTTGTTAGTCAAGAAAACTGAATTAGGATTTTGAAGATTTTCGCAGTTTAATTGCGTGTTTTTAATCGTATTTAAATTATTATTGACTTCTTTAGTTGTTTCTGATTTATTAGAATTGGAATTATTCAGATTTAAATTTATGTTAGAATTGGAATTATTTATTTCAATAATTTTTTCGAGATTTCTTAAATCGTTTTTGTTAAGGTTATTTCCACTGATATTATAATTAAGATCAGAATTATTTTTTTCTCCTTTGGCTTCTTCTGTTATTTTTAAAATGTTATTTGGCATTGCAATATTATATTCGCTTTTACTTCTATTTTTTACAAAACCTACTTTTTTGTTGGCTTTTGGAACCGAAAATCTAGTTTTTCTTGTAGTATTAAGGTTTACTATTTTTTCATTTTCATGATTGAAGATTTTTGGATTAGACGAATCTCTTGGAGTCAAGTCTTGTTTTAAATTTAATAAATTTTGATTTTTCTGATTATCGTTTGTTATTAGATTATTGCTATTTTCTTTGCTTGTTTTTCTTTTAAATTTATTTGAGGAATTTGAATTGATAGTTGTTTTATATGCTAAGTTTTCATAATTTTGATTAGTTGGTAAATTGTTTCTTCCTTTGCTTTTTGGAGAATTATTTTCGTTTGTATTGTTTTTAAATTTTATAATGTTATTGTTATTTTTACCTGATGTTTCACTGTTCTGTGTCAAAACTATTCTACTATGTTTAGTAGAAACAGGATTATATGTATATCTTTTTTGAAAATTTTTATTATTAGTAGATTTAAGCAGTATTTCTGATGATCTACGTAATACATCATTACTATTGTTTTTATTAGGATCTTAATGAATTTTATTTAATTTTTAGAAATTCATAAAATATAAACAGAAAAAAACAATTTACATCTTTCTTCCGAAATCGGCTTTAAACTAATCAGCGACATTTTTTTAGGGCTTCTGCTAGTACTCCTATTAATTGATTTCCTTAATGAGTTACTTGATTGACTTATATCAATTGACCTATCTCTGAAATCTTTATTCATAAATTCAGATCTACTACTTAGATGAAAAAGCTTTCTATTTTCTTCAAGATTATTTTCATTTGCATCTAACAAAAGTTATGAATCCATAAATATTTTTTTATCTTTCAAGCAAATATTTATATTTTAAAGATGATTTTTATATGATAAAATTATTTACTTTCTTTGGAAGATTTATAGAGCAATTCATTTTGCTGAGATAATCTGGAATTGTAATTTTTCTCATCAAAATTATTGTTATCATTTTCGTTATTTTTTGAAAGGAAATTCGAATCATTAACAAAAGCATTTTCAGTAACTTTAATAAGGTCATTTTCATTATTGCTATTCTTTTTATTTATTATGTTGTTTGCTTTTGATTCTTCTTTATCAATTGGTAAAGTATTATCAGTTGCAATGAATTTATACTCTTCTTCTGTGTCAATTTTGTTTTTTATATTTTTTGATTTACTTGACTTGTAATTTTTTTTAATCTCTAAAACACTTTTGATTTTCGATAATAGATTCTCTTCCCTTGGAATTTTTGCTTTTATTATGTGGTTTATCATTTTAGTTTGCATCTTGTTGATCATTTTTTACAAAAATTTATTATTAATCATAATTTATTAAATAACACGAATAAAGTTATTAATATAAATATTTTCATAAATTAATAGCTGATTTCTAAAGAATTTTATAATTAAAATTGACAAATTACTTTAAGTTAGTTTTTTTCTAAAATTGATAATTAATTTATAGTAAATAATTTAAAAAACACCTACAAAATTTAATTAAGTTATATATATGAATTAATAATGTAGAAATGATAAATTTTAAGAAATATATTTTTTAATCTTGTTTAACAAAATTTTATAATCTTCACTTTTTCTGAGATATTCTTTGGTAAAATACCAAAGTGCACAAACTGAAACGTCATTTGAATTTTCACTTCTATTTTCAACATTTTCATCCTCTCCATTTCTAAGAGAATATTCATTAAATGTATGACTGCTTTTAAAATAAGTATGTGGCTTTATCCTACATTCTAGAACAACAATCCATTCTACTCCATTTTTATCCTTGAAATGCTCAGCGTAAGCTCTAGCGGTAGCATAAAAAAGAGAATTACTTGTAAAGACAGCTCCAGCCCAGTCATTTTTTTCCCTAAATTTATTATCTCTTCCAATTCTATTGGTATCATTTCTTATATCAATCTCTATATCTCCTGCTTTCTCTCCACATTTCTTGAGACCATACTTTATAATTGAAGGAATGTATTTCAACATAGTTCCATGCCAAGCTAAATCCCAATCTTTATTTGTTTCATTAATAGAGCATCTTTTACCACATAATATATAATTATCAAATAAAAGTTTTATATTTTTGAAATATGATCGATTATCTAAAAAAAATTTGTACCCGCAATCAGATTTATATTTCCCGATTATTTGTTTGATTTCTTCTGTAGATTCATCTTCCGGCAAATTATTGAATTTATTCTTAATTTTATAAGAAGATCCAACTTGGAGTATGAGTTCAACTATATCTTTATGTCTGTAATAACATGCAACGTGTAAAGGAGTGCTACCGTTTAATTGTTTTTTCTCTGGATCAGCCCCATATTTAAGCAGGAAAATCACAAATTTTTTATAACCACATTTACATGCTAAATAAAGAAAGGATCTAGAACTTTCATCAAAAGAAGAATTTAAATTCATTTGATTTGATTTTAAGTAGATTTTAAAAGAATCAAAATCATTGATTATAATTAACATAGTCGGATTGAATTCAGAAAATTTTTTTAACTTTTCTTTATCGGAAGGATCATAACTAGTAATTTTATTTGGATCTGAAATAAAATATTCAAAGGCCAAATTGATTTTAATTTGTTCTTGGTCATTTGTGGCTTTAAATATTTGTTCTTTGAAAGCCTTTTTTATATTTAAAAAGTTGTACTTTCCTCCTAAACATAGAATATCATTAAATTTAGTGTAATTTAATTCCAGTAAAGAATTTACTTTTATTAATTGTTCATTCTCATTTAAATATAGATATTTGGATTCCAATAAAGACTCACTAAATAAGTTCTTAAATAAATCAAATATTGAATTTTTTTTTTGAGTTTCCACGATAATTTTATAATTTTTTTTCGAATTTTACATATTTTAAATTCAAAATTATATTTAATTTAAATCTTTTAAGAAATATAAATAATTAAGAATCTGTCAGTTTTTTAAAAAATATTTATACTTAATGTTTTGTGTTATAAAATAATGAAAAATAAAACATGTGGAAATTCGTGATTTTTCTTCTCAGAATGAGCAATTATTTACTATCAGTGAAAATAGAGAATCTGATTCAAACTTTAATATAGAAATAATTGATTTAATTATTAATTTTTTTAGATTTCGAATAATTTTATTTATTTTTATTTTATTATAAAGTCGTTATATTAAGATAATTAATAAATTTTAAGATAAAACATAACATAAATTAAAATATTATACATAGTTTTATAAAATTAATCAATTTCATCTTATTGGTGCTCCCTGCTATTTTT
>Ga0194116_10004819_pt1 | contig 15173 bp, 15 predicted proteins | sample TA2MahsurfametaG_4_FD_148617 | JGI IMG/M metagenome (GOLD analysis project Ga0194116, IMG submission 148617) | Freshwater microbial communities from Lake Tanganyika, Tanzania - TA2015008 Mahale S9 surface | ecosystem: Environmental > Aquatic > Freshwater > Lake | place: Tanzania: Lake...
CCAATCCCCAATCCCCAATATTTATAAATTCCATATATTGATATAATAAAATTTGATTTTCTTATAAATTTTAATATTTATTCAAAAAAACAATCAATTAACAAAATTAAATATATTAAATGTTTTTTATTATAAATAAGTAAATAAAAATGTCAAATAATTCCACAATATTAGATCTTACTAATTTTATCAAAATTGCAAGAGAGAGAAGCTTATTAGGACTATATTCAGATTCTTTAAGATATTACAAAAATTCCTTGAAAATTGTACAAGAGTAAAATTTCTAATACTTTCTTTAATAAAATGAATTTATTTTTAAAGCTTTATATATATATTTTAAATTTGAAAGTTAAAAAGAATAATATGTATTATAAATTTTTTATTATTATATTCTTTTTAACTTCTATCCAGTAAAATTTATAGAAATTATTTGAAAAACACTAAAATACACTAAAAATATAAATTAATTCATTCAAGTAAAAGAATTATTTATTATTAATTTCAATGAATTATCATTTTTAAATATAAAATTAGTCGACAAAATGATAATTTGGATCCATTTCTAGTTGGGAAATGGAAAACTCTAGAAGCAGAAATAAAATCTGAAATACATGATGTAAATAAACTTCTTAGCATATGCAGCAGTTTTAAGATTGATTTTGAAAATAAAGCAAAAGATAAAAATTTAGAGAATAATAATAACATTTTGCTAAGAGATTATTTAGATAATAATAACATGAATAATAATCCTTCTAGTAACAAAGAAAAATTACAAAAAAACTCCAATAATAATGTTAATAATAATAATTTAAACGATAAAAAATGGGATAGATTTGGAGGAAGACCACCATTTTCTCATGGGGTTGAAGATCCTTTTGAAAATAACAATAATAATATTAACAATGAAATTTATCAAAAAAGAGTAAGCAATAAAAAATTTGAAGAAAATTATGTAAATAATAAAAAAATCCCTTCAGAAGATAAAAAAGAAGTTAAAGACCCAATGGTTTGGGATCCTCCTGAAGATAGAGGAATTAAAAATTCGAATAAAGCTGTAGCAAAACCAAGACAATCTAATGCACAAGTAAAACCAGCAGTTAGAGGAAATCCTTCTAATGTCAATCCCTATAAGTAAATTGATAATTATTTTTTAATAACATTTTTGTTTTTGTTATTTTTTATAAATTAAAAATTTATTTAGAGCTGCTTTAAATAAAATTGCAGATGATAAAAATTATAAAAAGAATGATAAAAAAGGAGTGAGTAAAGAACCACCAAAAGAATCAAACAAATCAGCATTTTTATTACATTGTTATCCTGAATCTGGAGGAGTAGGACCTGATACAGAATTGATTGAGATGCTCGAAAGAGAAGTAGTTGATCAAAACCCAAATATAAAATTTGAAGACATAGCTGATTTAGATAATGCAAAAAATCTTTTAAAAGAGGCAGTTTTATTGCCATTATTAATTCCTGATTACTTTATTGTAAATCAATTTTAAAAGATATCTTTTTTTTATGTTGATATTTTACGTTAATTTTACTTAGGGAATTAGAAGACCATGGAAAGGAGTACTTTTATTCGGTCCTCCAGGAACAGGTAAAACGCTGCTAGCAAAAGCCTTAGCAACTCAGGGAAAAACAACATTTTTTAATGTAAGTGCATCAACTTTTGCTTCAAAATGGAGAGGAGAATCTGAAAAATTAGTTAGAGTAAAAATTATAGATTATTTAAAAAGAGATAGTTTAAATAAATTTATTATTCATTTTCATTTAATTAAATTTGACTTTTGAATGAATAGATCTTATTTGAAATGGCTAGATTTTATGCACCGTCTACAATTTTTATGGATGAAGTTGATTCTATCGGATCTAAAAGAGGAGATGGAGATGGTGATGCCTCAAGAAGAGTAAAAACTGAATTGTTAGTACAAATGGATGGAGTTAGTTCAGTTGCCTCAGGAACTGGAGAAGAAGGAGAAAGTCAGCAAAAGAAAATAGTCATGGTCCTTGCTGCTACAAATCATCCTTGGGATTTAGATGAAGCATTGAGAAGAAGATTTGAAAAAAGAGTTTGTATTTGACTTTAATTTTTAATTTTTTTTTAAAAATATAATAGAGAATTTATTTTTAATTGAATTTTTAATGATGAGAATAATTTATAGAGATAAATTTTATAAATTAAGAATTTTTTGTATAAATTTATTTAAAATTTGAATTTATTTATGAATATTTAAAAAAAATTAGATATACCTTTACCTAATGAAAAAGGAAGAGAAGAAATGTTTAAAATCAATTTAAAAAATTTAACTTTAAGTTCTGATTTGGATTGGAATGTTCTTATAAAACTTACAGAAGGATATAGTGGATCAGATATTGCTAACGTTTGCAGAGAGGCTTCTTTTATGCAGATGCGTAGGAGATTGTTGAATAACAATCAAGATATAATGAGTCTCGTACAAATCACAGATTTCAAATCTCAGCTGGATGCGCCTATAACACAAGAAGATTTATCAAGTGCTATCAATAATATTTGTAAATCAGTTAGCACAAATGATTTGGAAAAGTATGTAAATTGGAGTAACGAATTCAAAAGCAATTGATATTTTAAAGAATATCAAGAAATAGAATTAATGATTTTTAAGTAAATATGAAATATTCAACTATATAATTATAAAACTTCCTAGAATATTTATTGTAAATTTTTTCATAAAATTCAAAAACTTTTCAATAATTTAATAAGAAATATTTATTTAAGAAAAATTCTATTTTTTATAATTTAAATAAAATATATTTGCCAAACATTATATCAAAAATATTCTATATCCATCAATAATTAATTTGATTTTATTACAAATCCAATAAGGAACAAACATTTTTTATTTATCTGATTTATCTTCATCATTCTTATTTTTCTAATATTTATTTTAAATAAATATTAAATTTGACTTACATTTTTTTTATTCAATTTTAAGCTAACATAAATTATGTTTTTTCCATCATGAAATATATCCCTTTCTGAAATTTAATAATTTTATAAATTTTACTGATTAAATGTGATAAGTCCAAATCAAGTTTCTGTGATGTTGTGTTGGTCTCGGATTTTTTCTTATCTGAAAAATATTTTGAATAAATATTAATTTTATTAAACGGGAAAATCAAATATTAAAATTTTAGGATATTTCTCACCTATCGAATTCGTTTTATTTATATCTTCTCCTTTACTGGAATTTTCATTTTCTAAAATTATTTAGAATATGAATATTTTTGATTTGTAAATAAATTAAAACATTAATGATTCAAATTATCATGAATAATAATTACTTTTCTCATTCACACTAGCATCTTTATTTTCTTTTTCTGTCTTATTCTTTTTATTTTCTTGTTTGACTATAGGATTTATTTTGGGATTTTGTAAATCTTCATTATTCAAAGCAATAACATATTTTTCAGAACTGATTGGAGATTCTCCATCTTTATTTAAATTTTTACTGTTATTCTTATTGATATCATTTTCAAGTATATTTAACAAAAATGATTCCAATTGACCTAAGTCTTCGCTTTTGACTTCATTTTTATCTTTTGTATTTTCATTACTCGATTTTACTTGATTATTTTGATTGTTGGGTTTAGAGTTTCTAAAAATTTATTTTTAAAATATTACAATTTTTTTGATGGTTGTTTATTTTTAGCTTCTTCATTATTATTTGCATTTTTACTCAAACTTTTTGTTGAATTAGCATTATGACCTTTTTCTTTGTTTCCTTCTTCTTTTTTATTATCTGATTACTTTAAAAATTTAGGATTACTTGGGTTAATTGATTTAAAATTTTTTCTGCCAGAACGAGAATTAAATTTTCTCGAGCTTTTACTGTAAGGAACTATTATTAAATAAATTTTATAATACCTTCATAGTTAACTTCTTCAGAATTCTGTAGATCTATTTTAAATAGTAGTTTGATTTCTCTGTTTAATATTTATTAAGATTTTATTTATAAAAGTAAAATATTTTATAGATAATTTTTACTTTAAAACTTCTTCCGAATAAAATTTTTGTAAATGATGTAAAATAAAGTTTATACATTGATTTTTATCTGAGATATCACTATTATCTATTTCAGAAAGCAAACTAACAATAACATTTAAATTCTGCTGTATTCCAAAAATCGAAGCTTCAATGAACAAATTATAAGCTTTTTCAAATCCATTATTTTTTAATGTTGATAAGATTACATAATTATAACCTAACGAATCTAATCTTATGTTTTTCTCATAAATATATTCTTGAATCAATTGAATTATTTTGAAGCTTTTTGTATAACATAAACCCATTAATACATTTAATTTGTCGATATCAAAAAAAATTCCTTTCTGAGAATAATTTTGAAAATCCTCAATAAATCCTTTGAAATTTTCTTTACTTAAAAAAAATTGTAATTGTTCAAAAGCATATTCAGTAGAATTTTCCATCACTTCAGTGATATCAACAATCCTTATTTTATCTTGTAATTTCAGTTTTTCTGTAATTGAAAAAAAACTTTTTTGTGTATTAAATATATTTCTATTTTTTGCCAATTTGATGGATGAATTATTTAAATTATTTATGGTGTTATAGGCTTTATAATGTGACGCTGTTGAAAAAAAATTACAAAATTTATAGCTATTGTTTGTTTTCAAATACGTTGAAGTTATTTGCAATTTATTCGAATAAAAATTATGTAAAAAGTTCATTTTTTTAAAAAATTTTTATAATTAAAAGTAAAGAATATTTTCTTAATTCTATTAGGTCAATTGTCGAAAAATGAACACAATTTGAAATTCCATTTGATATGTCATTTTACATTAAAACGCTTATAATAAAAGAATTGAATAAAATGAAAGAAACAACTAAATTCTCAAAATTTATATGTTTTGAATGAATTAAATATAATCCGAATTAAGAGGATTTGTTATTCTAGATTTCTAAAAATTTCTTATAAAATTAAGTTATTAAAGAAATCTCAAAATTTTTTATCATTAATTTTTTATTTATTCAGATAATAAAAAACCTTTTAATGCTTTATTGATCATTAAATTAAGTTTTGAAAAATGCCCATTTCAAACCATTAATCTTTATATTTTAAAATTTTCTTCATCCTAAAATTAAAAATTTAATTTTAATGAGTAGAAAAAATCAAAAGAAAAGTTTTATATTTAAATTCTTAAATTAAATTTATTTTATGTTATATTAATATTGTGAACAGATAGAAAATTTTTTTAAACTCATATTTTTAATAATGATTATTTTAAAATTAATATCGAGCTGATTTTCTTATAATTAAATTAACTCTCTTTTTAAAATAAAGTTTCAATATTTGTCTTAAAGACAGGTTTTTCTTAAATTAATTTATTTTTTTTATTTATTCTGTCTTTTTTTTATAATATTTTGATGGAACAAAAGGCATTTTAGACAATTTCATCAAGTTATCTTTATTTCTTACCACAACTTTAAGTTGAGTTCCTAATTTAGAATAGGACGAATTAACATACGCCATTCCTATAGGCTTTTTCATGCTTGGAGAAAATGTTCCTGAGCAGACTTTTCCTATTTGAATTTTTTTATCAATATCAAATATTAGTGCTTCCTCTCTCGCAGGAGAGCCAGATTCTATTATGAATCCTACTCTTTTCATATTAGTTTCTCCTTCCATTTGTTTTTTAATAATATCATATCCAGGAAATCCTCCCTATAATTTAATTTATCAATAAGAATTGGATTTAATCTTATATAACTATTTTTTTTTATATTTTAAAAATGAATTTCAAAAATGAATTTAAATAATTAAATTTTACATTTGCTTTTCTTCTTTTGCCAATAACCCACTTCAATGAAGCTTCAATAGGAGTAATATCTTCATTCATATCATGCCCATATAAGCATAATCCTGCTTCAAGTCTTAAAGTATCTCTGGCACCAAGACCAGCAGGTTTCACATCTGAATTATTTAATAATATATCGAATAATTTAACAGCGTTTTTATCAGAAACACTTATTTCAAATCCGTCTTCTCCTGTATATCCACATCTACTTACTAAAACATTTTCATCAATATTTGGTATTGACATGAAGCTTGCCTCCATAAAATTTAAATTTGATAAATTTCCTCCTACAAAATTTTGCAATACTCTGGCAGCTTTAGGGCCTTGTAAAGCTATTAAACTTCTATTATCGATGTATTCTATTCTTACATCTTTATCGATTGATTTTCTCTCTTCCAATTTAGAATAGATGTGCTTTAAATCTTTATCTTTACACCCAGCATTAACAACAACATTTCTTAATGAATAAAATAAAATTTTTTTTCAAGAAACAAAAATACTTTTTCAAACATTAGAGTTTTTAAAATTAACAAAATAATTGGGGAAAAATTATTTTATTAAAAAATAAATAAGTATCTAAAATTTGAAATATTGGCAATAATCCTAATAAAGAAAATCTTTTAAATATACAAATAATCAGGCATATTTGTAATAATAGTATCATCAATAATTCCTCCTCTTTCATTTGTGAATAGACTTAAAGTGGCTCCTCCAGTTTTTAAATCTTTGATATCTCCAACACAGAGACTTTCAATAAAGCTAAATCTATCTTTTCCATAAATATGAATTTGTCCCATATGTGAAACATCAAAAACGCTTGCATTTTCTCTACAATGTAAATGTTCTTCGATAATTCCAAAATATTGTACTGGCATATCATAACCCGCAAATGGAACCATTTTGGCTTTTAAATTTTCTTTGTGAAATGAATGTAAACTGGTTTTTTTAATCTTTTAAATTTCATTTTTAAAATTTTTTATTTTTACTTCTTGATTAGATGTTTCAGAAAAATATTTTAAATTTGTTCCAAAGATATTTTTATTTAATCTGATGTTCCTCAATAAATATTTGGCATTTTTATTCATCATTTTTCTTTTTAATAATTGAATAATGAATTTATTTTAATCATGATTTTTAATTTACAAATTTCAAGAAAAATTTTTGAATTATAATTATAAATTCTTTATCAAAATTTGAATTGATTTTTTATATTTGTTAGAATAAAAAAGGTTATTTAAAACAAATATATTTTAAATTATTCATTATAATTATATTGAATTTTGATTTTCATTTTTGAAAGAAGAAAGGCCGATTTTTTTAATTATTTAAATTATATCACACAAATTTTATTCATTAGAATCATCATTTGCACTATTCTTATCCACTTCCTTATTTTTTAAATTTTTGACTTCTGATCCTTTCTTTTTACTTTGTTCGAATTTATCAGTTTGCTTTTTGCTTCGATTTGATATAATATTATTTACAACTTTTGAACTAATAATTGAATCATCCATAAAGTTCTTAAAGTGTTCTTTTTGTTTTCTTGTTGTATCTTTCTGAACTTTAGGAACTCCTTTAACAGACTCAGCAATAATTTTTCTAGAATTTCCTCCAAAACCACCAGATCTCTCAGTTTTAATCGGAGCATTTTTTATAAGAGTAGGCATTATTCCTCTAATTACAGCTGGTATTCCTCTATATTTACGTTTGTTTAAGAAATCCTGTCTCCATTTTAACTCTTTTTCTTTTGCATTTATTATTCCAAGTCTTACTTTAGTAAGTCTTTTATAAAGAAGATTTTCTTCTTTTTTAATTCCTCTAGGAAATTTATGAAATGGTGAATCCATATTGTTACCAATTCTTTTTAAATTCGAGTCAAATATAAATCTAGTTTGAGCCATGTTAAACATATTTTGTAAAAAAAGCCTATCTCCTCCTCTTATCAAAGGATTTAAAAATATTTCACCTTTTTTCTGTCTTTTCAGTGCTTCTTCAATAGATTTAGTACGAAAAAATTTTACCCAAGTCATAGTGACCCTTAAATAAATTTTTTAATTCAAAAAATTTTAATTTTAAAATAATTAAATTATTTTTTTATTTTTTTTATTGTAAATAGAAGAAAATTGTTTTATAATTTAAAAAATAATTCAATTTATTCTATTGTATCTAAGTTATTGTTCAATTTCCAAATTAATATTCAATATTTTCCTAATTAAAATAATTATTATAAATAATACTATGTATTTGATTCAAACTTTAATTATATTCAATAATTTGAATTATTAAAAAGCTAATTCCTTTCTAATAAATATTTTATTTAAATTTTAAAGATATTTTTGTTTTCTTAAGACCAATAAATTATTCTTACAAAGATATGAAATTTTTCAAAATGATGAAATTTAAGAATTATAATAAATATTGATTAATTAAAATATTCTTTATACTTTTCGATTTTGGTATTTAATATCTTTTCTTGAGCTTTTAGGATAAAATGTAAAGCAAAATTCAATTATGAATAAAACTATTTAAAACTTTAACAAATTCAAACAATTTTAGTATTATATGAAGTATCTCGCTAAATAAATAAATTAAATTGAAGAGATTTTACTTTAATTAAAATGCTTAATACTATAATTACATTTAAGAAAGATAAAAATTTTTATTAAATAGATTATTTATATTAATTTTATGAATTTAAAAACAAAAAGTTTCTATCATTTATTCTTTGAAATCATGATTGCGATTGTTAAAAATAATTCATAAAGAAATCGATAATATAAACAAAAAAGTGCGCCTGCCGGGACTCGAACCCGGGTCTAATCGATGGCAACGATCAATTCTACCCTTAAACCACAGGCGCTTCTTATATTAATCTTTCCCAAATCAATATTATATAGAATAAATGATTTATTATTATAAAATATATCAAGATTTTAATTATGTTATAAATATTAAAGAAAAAAATTTTTAAGTTAAGATTGTAAAATAATTGATATTGTCTGTCTTTATATAAATACATTTAAATATATTTCTTGATAGAGATAAAAAAAATACATAAAATGAACGAAATATAAATCATGAATTAAATTGAAATTTGTCTATTTTAAAATAATTGAAGAAAATATTATAAAAAAATATATTTAACAATTTTATTAGATTAAATTGTTAAAAAATTTAAAGAATTAAATTAAATGATGACCTCAAAAACAGCAAATTTTAATGTTGATATTAAATTAAAAGAAAGATTAAAAATGTTTGAAGAAATAGATAAAATCGCAAATGCTGAAAAATTGAATCAATGCAATTTAGAAATAAAATCAGAAATTTCCTATCTAGATAATTCTAGCTTATTTAATTATTCAGAAATTGGCAACACGAAAACAAATTATTATAAAGACCATAATTTTGATTTACCAATGCAATTTAAAAAACAGATAAATGAAACTTCTCCAATAAATATAACAAATATTTATAAAAATCAAAATCCGAATAATTTTTTGGATGAATTAGAAGGAAAAAAAAATTATTATGAAAATAATGAAAAAAATCATTATTTTCATAATGACAAAAAGAGCCCCAACAAAAACAATGCGGAAAAACAAAATAATAGTTTTATTGAAAAAAACAATAATTTAAAATCATTTAATAATTCTCCTGATAATGGTATTCATTCCAAAAGAAACCTTGAAAAATCCAATAATATTAAAAATTTTAATCTTAAAAATAGAAATTATTTTTCAGAAAATTTCCAAGTCAAAGATAATATAAAAACAAATTTTAATTTGTTTAAAAACAATAAAATTACTAAAAAAGAAAATGAGAATAAAAGCTGTAAAAGTCCCTATAATAACTCTGATAAGCTATCTGATTTTGAAAATAATTCTTACGATTATCCTCAACAAATTAAAATAAATCAAAAGATTAAGAAAAGTACATCACTTGAAAATACAAAAAAAATACAAAAATTGAATAGTTTTAACTCTATTAAAGAAAATAATAAAAAAGGACTATTTACATCTAATAAATTAAAAAGTTTTATAAATAATCATACAGAAAATCCATTTAATAATAATATTTCAAATGCAGCATTAGTTAATCTATCTTCAGAGAGGCAAAAATTTAGTAAAAGAAAAAATAATTGCGAATCTAATAATCTTGATCTTAAGGGCCCTATAAAATTTTCTCAAGGCTATATAGAAAACTCAATTAAAAATAGTAATCATAAAGAACAACGACACAATATTATTAAAAAAGAAGTTAAAAAAGATTTTGTGGAGTGCTTTGATTATGATTTTTATAATTTTCCATTAATAAAAAATATTCCAGACTCAAAAATTAGAGAAATCGATTTGCATAAAAACTTAGTAAAACAGAGTAATACATCTAATCAAAATCTAAGAAATAAAAATGATTCTTTTACTGAAAATAAAAGATTAAATAATTATTTAATATCGAATAAAAGTAAAAAGAATATTAATCAAACATTTGACATCTTATTAACAAGAAACAGTTTGAATTCCCAAAGCAGAAGCAGAAGTAGAAGTAGAAATTATAATAAATGCAATCGAAATAATTCTAATAATAATAAAAAATTAAAAGAAATCAAACAGAATTTTAAACGTTCTCAAATCAATAAAACAAATTTAGGAGATAGACTCTATAATTATAATTTTTATTACAAAGAGAAGATGAAAAATAAAATTGAAGAAGAAAAAAATCATATAATCAAAACTTCTACACCTAAAATAACTAAGAAAGCAAAGCTTCTTCAAAGAAATCAAAATAACTTTCATGAAAGATTATATCCGTTTTCAAATAATGATGAAAATAAAAACTCTAATAATAAAGCCAATTGTAGTTTTGATAATATATATGAAAATAAAAATAAAATAAATACAGATATTCAAAATAATAATTTTGAAGAAGATGATGAAAATGTAAATATCATTTTTGATAAAGATTTTTTACAAAAAGATTTATTAAATGAAAATCCTTCTGCTATTTATGAGTTTAAAAGATCCCATTCATCAAATGATATAATTAATTACAGTTATGAAAAAAAGATAAAAAATAAATGGAAAAACAAAAATAATTACAATGTTAATCAATACAATAGAAATATTTTTGAGAAAAAGGTTTATCATGATAAAGATATGAATTTTAAGCCGATGCTTAATAAAAAGTCTTTAGAAATTGCAAGAAAATTTGGACCTGCCTCTGAAAGGCTTTATGCCAAAAAAGTCAAAAAGAATTCGATCAATAATTTAATTGAAAACCAAGTTGAAAATAATTTAGTATATGATAAAAGCAGACATTCTCCTAAATCTTTTTTTTCTAATAATTATGAGGAGTCAAAAAAATCAGCATCTCCATGTTTTATAAAAAACATTGGTAAAGATTGTGATAATAATATTAACAAAAATCTGATAAATAAAAGACACAATTCATCAAAATTAAATCCCTTAAAAAGAACAAATGATCTCTATAAAAAAGGAATAGAAAAAATGAAAAAAAGAGAAGAGAAATCAAGAGAAAAAATACTAAAAGAAAACGAAAGTTATAAACAATTCAGCTATAAACCAAGTATTAATACAAACATTTCTAGCAATGTTAAAAAAATATGTTTTTCGTATAAAAAAAATTTCAGCGAAGGAAAAGATTCAGACAATAAAAATTTTAAAGATGAAACTTTAATTTTAGATAATAATTTGATGAACTCTCCTACATCAAACCATTATTTTAACTCAGAAATTAATATTGATGAATTAACTGATAATAAAATCTGTAAAGATATCTCAAATTTAAGTAATATAGATAAATTCCAGTATATCTATGAAAAAAATATTAACTGGAAAAAAAAATTAGAAAAGCAAACAGAGATATTAAAAAAATCAGAGGAAAAGAAAAAGCTTGAAAAATTTACGTTTCATCCACAAATTAATAAAAAAGAGATTGAAAATGATGATAAATTTATTGAAAAAAATTTAGATCAAATTCATGATTATGTAAATAGACGAAGAGCGAATCTTAAAAAACAAAAAGAACAAGAGGAATTGACAAAAAGAAAATTTGGATTAGGAAATAATTTTGTAATTAAACCCACAATCCCGAAAGAATTTAATTTGCATACTGCAAGAAAGATATCTTCTGATAGAAACACATTTAATAAGCCCAATATAAATAATTTAAGCCAATTAAGTATTAATAATTCTTTTATAAATAATTCAAATAAATCTCCTGATAAAAAGATTTTTTCCAATAAAATTGATAATTTACAGAGTAATTTTAATCTCTATAATCAAAATTTTAATGGGAATAATATAAATAATATCAGATCTGAGTTAAAGATTGAAAATTTCTTTAATCAAGAAAATAGATTGGAGTCTTCTCAAGATAATAATTTAGATATTAATTGTGACGAAAATTTATTTCATATAAATCAGAATTATCAACAATTAAATGAGCAATTGTATTGTTTGAATAATAAAAATCATTTTAAAAAAGAGAATCAAATTTATTTTAATTTTAATAATAATAACGATTTTGAACAAAAAAATATTAATGATTATCAATATAACCAACAAAATTTTATTTTTAATAAAAATCAAGGTATTAGAACTAACCAAAATTTTACAAAAAATTCAAATAATGCCAATCTTAGCCATTATTCTTATTATGAAACAAATACTAATTCAAATGAAAAAAAAAATAATGTCTCAAAGAGAAATGTTCAATTTTTCAATAATTATGAAAACCATCCTAATTATAATATTGATAATTCTTATATAAACAATAAAAATAAAGAAACACAAAATAAAAACTTACATAAAGAAGAATATATTAGTAATAACAGAGAAAATATGGGAGATTTAATTCAACATGTTTCTAATGATCAAGCTGCTTTTGTCAATGCAATTAATAATCTTCACCAAAAATTGGTCAATATGAATATTTAATATTAATTTTTATAGATAACTAAAAAAATTAAAAATTTATTTATTTGTAGATTGGATTTAAAAAAATTGGAAAAAGTATATCTATTTTTTTTTTTAATAAATATTAGTTAAATTGGGTAAGCATATTTAAAAATGAATCTAAAGAAATCTGAATTGATATATGCTATCACATAAATTTTAATTTAAATTTAAATTTTCATTATTATTATTGTTCAATTTTTCGAAAGATAAATTAATCAATTTCAAATTTTCCTTTATTCTTTTTAATTCCATAAAAGCCTTCGTCAAATCCTTTTTGGTAAATGATATTGAAACATTTTTATTATAATTTAAACAATTTTTTGATTTAATGCATTTTGTCATATTAAGTTCTATATCAGTATACCTAGAATCCATATAATCTTCACTTTTGGCTAATAAAATTGTTTTTATAGTCCAATCCAAGTTTTTTAAATTATATTGATCAATATCGAATTTTGAGTTTAAGAAATTCGAAATTTCTTCGGTTTTGTTTGCCACATTTGAACAAATAGGATTTAAAACTTCTTCAACATTAAAATTATACTATATCAAAAGTAAAAAATAGCTAAAAAATATAAATTTCTTAATCAAATTCATATGTAAATTTTGTTTACTGTTTTATTTAGTTCTTTTTCTAAATTGTTTTTATCTTTGCTATTCTTTATTATTTCGTCAAATGTGAATTTTATAAAATTTACTAAATTATTAAATTCTTCGTCTGAAACTGAAGGAGGAAACAGAAGATTTTTTAATGAATCTATTGTAATTGATTGATCTCTGTAAAAATGTATTGGAATTAAACTATTAATTAAAGTTGTGTAGTATGCTTTTTTTATTGGAAGTGTTATTTTTATTTTTTCATTGTTCATTTTTATTTTTCATTAATTAATTTATATTTATTAATTACAAATGAAAATTTTTGTTTATTAAAAATATAACATATATTGAATAAACATAATTTTAGTTTTAATTTTATTTTCTTAAAATATTTCTTAAGGAATTATCAAAAAGAAATTCAATTAAAGTTTAACTCTGAATATATAATCTTAAAACTCTTTCTTTTTAATTTTGTGTAAATCTACTATTAATAATATCTGAGATTTTTTGAATATTAAAACTTGTCTTTTAAATTATGATATTTCCACATTTCCAGATTTAGAGCAGTATTTGATTTTTTTTAAATAATTTTTCTTAAAAAAATTTTACCCTTAAATTATTATATCATTATCAAAAAGTTAAAATAATTTTTTAAAAATTTATTTAAAATGGGAGAAAATTTACATTTAAATGATGCATATTTTCATGTAGTTGAAGAACCAAAAAAATATAGCTCAATTAAAGAAACTTTTATAACTAACTGGCAAGATACTCATAATTTCCTTCCAAATAGCTATTTAAAAAGCTTTGACTCAATTTTATTTTATAATTTTATCCATCGTGAGTGCTTTAAAAGCTCTATTGAAAGGAATTCTAGCAATATAGAAACTTCCGAAATTTCATCTTATAAAAATTGTGTTTCAAAACATCAATACTCAATTCAAGTTTTTTCTAAGATTTTACATGCGTCTAGAAAATGGAAAGGATTTTTATCTTATATCGATATTAAAGAATATTCAAAACACCCAGAAGAAATGGGTACCAACATTCCTACTAATCCTATAGTAAGAAAACAATATTTAGATATGGTTAAAATTAAAGAAAATGAAGAGAGAAAGAAGGGTATTGAAAATGTTTTAGGAAATCCACAAAAACCTAAACCCTTAAATTTTGTTTATGAATTTTTACTTAATAAAAGAGGTATTCTTTCTAGATTGGATTTAGAAAAAGCTTTAGCAAGTAAAAATCTTCTCGCTGAATATAATAGATTAAATGATATTTATGGAGCAGAGTTAGCTAATGAGTTAAAAACCAAGGTTGATTTGAAAAATTGGGGTGGAATTCAAGGTGATGATTTTGTTGCAGAAGATGATGAATCAAGCAATGCAGGACCTGTAGATGAAGATGTACCTGCTTCTGAAGTTCCTTCTCCAGATTCAGAATAAGATAAATAAAAAAAATTAGTTATTAAAACAAATAAAATATAGGATCATATATTGAATCTTATTTTAAAGTAATCGATTATAATTCAGAAAAATCAATGATTTAGAAAATTAAAAATTATGTAAATATCTCATCAATAAAATTTAAATTTTTTATTCTCAATTATATAAAGTAAAAAAATTTGATATTTTATTGAGGAAAATAAATTAAAAAATTTGTTTTTGAATTTTTTTATGAAAAAAGGTTAATTTGGGATTGAAACAAAAGTAATTTATATAACTACAATTTTAATTACTA
>Ga0194116_10004820_pt1 | contig 15173 bp, 14 predicted proteins | sample TA2MahsurfametaG_4_FD_148617 | JGI IMG/M metagenome (GOLD analysis project Ga0194116, IMG submission 148617) | Freshwater microbial communities from Lake Tanganyika, Tanzania - TA2015008 Mahale S9 surface | ecosystem: Environmental > Aquatic > Freshwater > Lake | place: Tanzania: Lake...
TCCCCAATCCCCAATCCCCTAAATAATGGTAATTATTATATACCTAATTTTATATTATTAAAATTGAATTATAAAAAAATTTTAATGTGAGGTTTAAAAAATTAATGATAAATTCATTAAATAAATTTATAATTTTTCAATTTTAAAAATAAATGAGACAATCAGAAACAAGCGAAAGTTTAAGTATAATTAACCAAACATCAAAAGAAAAAGATAACTTTAAAGGAAAAGAAAAGATTGATTCATGGATAGACGATATAATTAAGCAACATAAAAAGCGTAATTTTAAAAAAACTATCTATAAAGGAATCTTTAATTATTTCTTATAAATTGAATATTTTACAAAATAAAAATCATATTTATTTAGAATTGGATGAAATTAAGAAAAATAGGGTTATGGAACAACCAGAGGAAAAGTTCACTTTAAAGGATAAAATTTTATTAAATAATGATATTTCTCAAAATAACTTAGGAAAATCCCTAAATGAAAAAAAAAATACTGAACAAAAAAGAAATCAAATAAATGGAAAAAATAATTTAATGGATATTAATGATAAAGTAATAGTATTTTATATTATTGATTAAATAAAATAATTATGGAAATTATTTGAAAATTTTAAAATATATTATTACATTTCCTTTTGATTAACGTAAAAACTTCTAGATAAAAAACTCTACAATGGAGAGTACCATATCAAATATTTTTTCAAATAATTTGGACTCGAATTCAACTATTCCCTCAAAAATAAAAGACGCTAATTTAAAAATAAAAAGCAATATTTTAAATATTAAAGATAATTATAATTTAAATAATTTTGAAAAAGAAACTAATCATGATAAAGTATTACATGAAAAATACAAAAATATCGAATATGATAAAAACATATTTCCCAAAATTGATGAGAGGAGATCGAAATCTAATACTAATATAGAACTTACTTTTAAAAGTTTGGAAGATGAATATTCTCATTTGGATAAAATTAACCCTATTTTAAGTCCTAATAATAATTTATTCTTGCAAACCGATTTTAATTCGGTTGAGTTGAATGCCTATGAACAAAATAATTCTCCAAAAAAAATAAGGTCTGAGAATTTAGATGTTATTTCAGCAATAAATGAAAATGATATAATTCATAATAAAAAATATTTTTTTAATAATAATGTCATTGATGAAAAAGAAATAGATAAGCAAAAAATAAAAAGTGATATAATTGAAATCAACAATATTTCAGATAATAAGGATAATAAAAAATCTGGTTCTTCACAAATTCATGATAAAAATGAAAAATCTCCTTTAAGGACAAAAATCGCAAAAAGCAGTAACACATTAGATGCTATGTCAAAGTATTCAAATTTAAATAATTTTAATAAAAATTCCCAAAATAATGATATTTATGAATATTTTAACAATAATAATAGTTATTGCAATAATTTTTCAAATAATAAAGTTGATATTTTTGACTCAATTAATAATTTATATAATTCAAATTCTAATAAACATGCCAATTTAGATTATTTAAGTTATAATCATTTAATAAAAAACATAAATAATGAAGAAGATATAAAAAGCAAAAAAGATGAAAATATTTTATTTAAAGAGTCTCCTTTGAAAAATCCAGCAGAAGAAATAAAATATAATTTGATTTCTCAAAATGTTAATGAAAATATTACAAAAAAGAATATTGTTTACAGCGTAAATAATAATCAATGTAAAAATGAAAGTGGAAAAATTGATGATAATGAGGGATATAAAAAGAATAATAGCGAAAACCTAGAAAATAAAAACACTTTTATTGATTTTCCTCTTAAATCTGAAAACTTTAATATAAATGCGAGCAAAGGAGCTTATAATTTAATGAACGTAAATTCGATTAATAAAAATAATTTCATAAACAACAATACAAATGATAATGAATCAACTTCTTATGGTTTAGTGTATGGTAAAATATATTCCTCTAATAAAAATGCAAATAATAATTCAAATAACAATTATATGTCTGAATTAAATAATAAAACCAATCAATCACCTTTTAAAAACCATGATATTTTTCCAATAGGTAATGAAATGAAGAATGAAAATTATTCTCAAAAGAACAACAATATCGAAAATTCAAATAATTTTAACGTTGATATTATTTATAAAAGTAATACAAACATCAATTCAAATAGAGAAAAAAATAATATAAACAATAATTTTCTCTCAAACAATAAAAAAATTTCTAATTTTCTTCCTTCTGAAAGCATGCTTGCAAAAAATATAAATAAACAAAAAAATTCAAATTATAATGTAGAAACAGCAAATGAATATTTTGATAATTATAATAATAAAAATAATGGGTATCAAAGACATCTAACAACTTTTTTAAAAGAAAATAAAAAAGACAATGATAGTTCATTTGAAGAAATAAAAAATTTGGAAAATATAGTATTTATTAGATCCAAATTAGAGTCCAAAAAAAATCAATTAAAAGAATTTAAAAAACAAATAGAAGAACTTTCTTTGATTAATTATGAGATCAATCAGGAATTAATTCAATTGGAAAATTATAAAAATTATGCAATTGAAAAAATAAAAACTTTGGAAGAGAATTTTGAGTGTAATAAAAATAAATTCATTGAGAATGAACTTGAAATGATCAAATCCATCAAGAATTTAGAAGAGTCTAAATCTTTTTTGGAAGAAAAATATGTAAAATTATGCTCAGAAGAGAAATTAAGGGAAAGAGAGATGGAATTACTAAATCAGAAGATTAAAGACATGGAGATAATTTTGGAAGAAAATGAAAATGAGTTAATTATTTAGTAGTTTTTAAGATTCTTTTTAATATTCTATTTTCTTTTTATTGATTAATATTTAGACACATCAATACAATTAAGAGTATAAAATTAGAAAATGAAGAGATTAAAATCAAACAACTTGAAAATTTAAAATTAATAGATATTTTTTCATATTTTTTTAAAAAAATGCAAACTTATTATAATAGTGATAATATCAATAAAGGTACATTTATTTTTTATAATGAAATCTCTTATTTTCTTTATACTTTACTGAAATAATTTTAAAGCCAAAAACATTTCCAACTTAAATACCAATAAAATCGAAACAGGAGATATTAATTTGAAAGATAAAAAGTAAACAATTCAAATATAAATTGACCATATTATTTTTATCTTTAGATCTTTCGGAGATTATGATTTTACGGGTGATTGTCAAAGTGCACAAAATAAATTAATCGAATTAGAAGAGTTTATAATTCAATTAATTAAAGATAAAAATATTAAGTCCCATCAATTTTCAAAAATTCTTGATTTTCATAAAAATTTTAATCATGCTAGTAAAGAGAATTTTTCTGAAGATTTTTATAATAATCCCATTCTGTATTTGGAAAATATAAAAAATTTAAATGAAAAAGTTTTTGATCTTTCAGAGGAGAATAATTATCTAAAACAAAAATTACAGCAATTGCCTAATAATTCTAACAAAAATATTTTTAGCAGCAATAGTCCAATGATGGGAGCTAATTCAACTCAAATGAATACTTTAGAAATTAATAATGGTAAGATAAATCTAAAAATTTATTTTGTTCGAATTTAAAAGCTTATTTTTAACTTGATTGATTTTCATTTTATTCAACTTTGATAATTTTTCAGGCAGCAAAGATCGTGATTTCATTAAAACTTCTTTTGAAGAATATAATCAAAATTCATATAATCAAAACAACAACATAGATGGAGAATCTTTGAGCTTTAAAAATAATATTGGAAATAATATCTCCCAAAAAAAAAATTCTATGAGTTTAATAAATTCTTATGATTCCAATAATGAAAACCATTATTATAATAATCTATATAGTAATAAAATTTATGATAAGAACTTAGAAAATAATAATATTCCAAATCAATGTGAAAAGGAGAATAAAGGAAACTTTCAAAATAATAATAATTACCATAAATTCCCAAAAGATAAAAATTATAAAAATAATGTTGAATTATCAAAAACTATTTTAGAACCTTTGGGAAAATATGAAAATAAAAAATATCATTTTGAATATTATCCAAATAACTTAACTTTACAAAATAGTAATTTTAATGATTTCAATCCAAATAAAGCATATAATGAAAATTATTTAGAAAATGATAGAAATGCTTCCCCTTGTTTTAGTAATATGGATAAAGTTTCAGGATCTTATATTAATTATAATAATTTTAATAATGAATTTAGTAATTATAATGAAAATGTTTATAATTCTGATAAGAAAATAAAATACATTGGGAATGAAAATGATAATTATAATACTAAAAAAGATACCGGAATGTCATTTAGAAAAACTGACAGAGAAAATATTTTCAAAAATAATTATAACAGCAGTAGTAATAATATTCTTAACTGTCATAATACGGAAAGAGAGAATTCCCATAGAGTCAATAATAAGAAAAAATCTTTAAATTTAAACATTGAGGAAATAGAAAAAGAAGAGGAGCAAAAAAATTCTCATAATTATAAAGGACAAAATATGAGTCAATGTGAGGATAAAATTTATTATGAAGATTCTCGAAGTAAGAATGAAAAGGAAAATAAAAATGAAAATCATAAACAAAATCTTATCAATTCAAGTTATTTAAATCAAGATAAATGTAGTTATACCTCAAATAATGAAAATATATCTAAAATTCAAAATGTGAAAAATAATAATAAAAAATTTAATAATTTAGTTACATATAAAAGAGAAAAACAAAATCAGATTGTTATAAAACCAAATTCTTCTGTCTCGCATAATAATGTAATATAAATAATTATTCATATATTTCTGCTCCATAAAAAAATTAAAATAATTTTTTTTAATGGAATATCATAATTAAAGAAAATATTTTATAAATGAAATAGAGTAAAAGTTCTGAAAAAAGTCGCATAAGTAAGAGCCCTCCTGGATACAAAAACGAAAACAAAATTGAAACAAATAATTCTAATAATAGTTATATTAGTAATGAAAATAGCCATAACAATAAGAATTTGAATTTAAGAATTTTAGAACAGAGAATAAATGAATTAGAAAATCAATTAAAAGCAAGTTAGTTAATTTTGAGTTTATTTCAAAATTTTTGAATTTTATTTTCAAAATTTATTTTTTCTTTTATAGAAGAAAATAACCAAAATCATCAAAAAAATATACTACTAAATTATCAGCAAAATGAATTTAATTCAATGGATAATAGCCAACACGCATATATTAAAAATACTGAAAATAGTATTTCTTCTTTTACCGGAAAGGATTGTCTCATTCCAAGTAAAAGTAATTTCAAAAAAAATATCAAGCAAGAGTCATCTATAAGTAAATAAAAAATAAATTTATATTTTAGAAAATTGAAAGATTTAAAGATATCTATAATAAACTTAAATTTTTTATACTTAAATAATAATTTAAAAGGAAATGTAAGTGTATCAAGCAAACAATCAAAAAGCAAAAACAGTGATAAAAATATTATTATTAAGGTATATAAATTTTTTTGTAGTAAATTTAAATTCATAAATAATTAAATGATAAATTTTAGAGAAAAAACTCAATAAAAAATAATGATAAAGAAAATATATTAAATTATCCTAGAGATAAAAATACAATTTTTACACATAATAGTGAAAATTATAACTCTTTTAATAGTAATAAAATTCCGAAAGGCAATATTGCAGCTAATTCGAGAGAGAAATCAGCACCCAAAAATTCTTTTGCTAATAATAAAAGTGTTGAAAAGAAAGTTGTTTATAGTAATTTAAGAACAAACACTAGTGGATTAAGCTCAAATTCTAAAACAAAAAAATTCTAATTTAATTAAAGAATGAATTTTACTATAAAAGAAAAAAAATCAGTTTTAATTTTTTATTTTATAGAATTATTGATGATATTATGACAAAGTTTTTAAAAAAATAACTTATTTTTCCTAAATCAATAAATAAATTATCTATAACTTTATAATAATAATATATCTCGATTTGTGCAAATCTTTTTTAAAGATATTTGAAATCCCATTTTATGTATATTAAACAGTAATTGTTCAAAAATTTAAGCATACAAAATTAAGTTTTTTAATAATATTAAATAAATATATTAATTATTTTTAAAGATAAATAAAAAACACATTTCGTAAGATTCTCAATATGTAATTATATGTTTTGATTTGATAGTTTATTATAATTTGTGATTTTTTAAGAAAATTCCTTGGTAAAGATAGATTCTATCAATTTAAATGAAACAAAAATTAAAAATTTTTTAAATTAATTTTCTGCCTCTAAATGTCTATTAAGAGCTTCATGAGCTTGTACAAGCCTATCAAGTGCTGCTTTTGAATTTGCGTTATGATTGGCTGTTGAATTATTAGCATGTGGAACAGATTTAAGTAAATCACCAATGGTTCCTGACAATTCTCTCAAACAAAAAATGTGGCTACCAACATTCTCATTTTTTTTTATATCAACTTCTTCTTCATTTAATAAATAAAAACAAAATTCAACTATATTGGAAACAAACCTGTAAAAACTAACAACAAATGGAAAAGAATATTTATTTATTAGCACAGCAAAAGCACTACTTTCGGCAGACTGAACGATGATTTTATTTTTAATAATGTTATTTAATTTTCTCATTTTGTTATTAAATTTCGTGGGTGCAATGGGATTTTCGTTTTTTTTTAAATTATTAGCACTATTGTTCATGTTATTATTTGTATTGCTGCCTTTTCTATTATTTTGTGTAATTATAACTTCTTGTTGATAATTATTTGGTGTTATGATAATCCCATTTACTCCTGAGCAAAAAAAGTCTAATTCATTTTTGTCTTTAAACATACTCTTCATTTGCTTGTAATTCTTTATCAAGCATTGAAAAAAAGTTAATATTTTGATATCAACTTCGAATTTTTCCTTTAATTCAGCCATTTTAGTTTCATTTTTTACGAAATTATCTTCAGCCAATAAATTATCAAAAAATAAATTCATTAATGTTCCAACCAAACATTTTTGTTTATCTGTTGAATTTTTTATGTCCATTAAATAGAATTTTTGATTGTCATTTCCCTTAACTACAAAATTAATGTGAATTGTAATTAAATTTTCTAATAATACACAATTTCTATAATAACCATTTAATTGAATTAATTTCGTAACATTCTTTATTAAAAGATCTATATTCTTTGTAAAGCTACTTTTTATATTACTAGCTTCTATTTTATTTGTTAAAGATTTCAATAAAGCAGTTAAACCTAAAATCAAATTTAAATTATTTGTATTTAGTTTATAAACAATAACATCTACAATATTTTTATTTATTAAAGCAGTTATTGTTTTTAGCTGGTCAGGATCTAAATAAATCAGTGAATTAAAGATTTTGCTTATTTTAATAATTATGTAAGGATTTATATTTTCATCTCGGAAAACTTCAAATAATTCTTTAATAATATTTTGCCTTTGCTTAGCTATAACTGATATTTTTCTTTGATCTTTATTTAATATTAAATCGTAAAAATAATTCTGTATTGCGTTTATAATTTCAAAGCTTTTGATACTTTGCAAAAGAAAAGATAAAATTTCACCACTAAATACAGCCATCCTCTCATTGGTTGAAAAAACTACATCTATGTAACCTCTTTCAATTATCAAACAAAGAAGTTCATGATTTAATAATAAATCATTTCCAAAAGATAAAATTGATGATAAGGAAAATTTTCCAATATCTATTTTATTATCGAAAAAAAGCACATCAATTAAAATCTCACGTAATAAATATGTATCATAGCTTATATGGTGATTGAAAAGATCAAGGAGTATACCCATGTCTATAGTGCCTGGAAGCAAACCTCCATTAAGACAGAAATATACAAATTTCTTAATTCTTGTTTGCCAATTTTGTGAAAGATTTTCAGCATCACTCTCAACTAAAATAATTTGATATTTATATTTATTTTAATTATATAGTTTTGTTTAAAATGAAGAAATAAAAAAATAATTTTTATTAAATTTTTTTTATTTAAATTATTTTTTAATTTTCTTCAGAAAATTATTAAATATTGATAAAATATGAAATTGAAATATGATTTGATATATTTTTATAATTTTAAAAATTTTTTTAAATTTGATATTAAAAATTGATTATTTAAATGATTTTGAAAGAATTATATTTATTACATTCTTTTTTTCCTTTTTTTATAAATTCATCCATAATCTCTTTAAAAATCCATTTCAGTACTCCTCCAGATACATTCATATCTCTTAAATTTTTATTATTTCTATTTTTTTTATTTTTTAAACTTGCCAGTATTTGATCATGCTTCTGTATATATAATTCCATAATAAAATCCAAATTTTCCAAAAAATCTTCTATCTTTACTGAAATAAGTTTATCGGGCCTAGTATGCATATTTCCACTGAATTCCGTATTTGTCTCAGTTCTCAAACTAGTTAAATTATTACTATTAATATTTGTATTAGTTTTAAACTCATGAAAATTTTCTTTATCTTTTTTGTCAATCTGGTCTTTTAATTTTTTAATTGCTTTAAGGAGAAAATACACAAACTTTAAACCTATTAAATATATTTCTTTTCCTATAATTTCAATATTATTAGTAAAATAATTCAAAGAATTATAGTCTAAAGTAAGTGTGTCATAGAGATACTCTAAAATTTGGCAAAATTGGCTGACACGAACATCATCACTGTTATGAATACTATTTATAAACATTTCCAAAACTTTATTTAATTCATAATTTTCTGATAAAATGTAATCACCTCTGGCTGTTTCATATTCTTCTTTTGGTAAACTTTCTTGAAAAATTTTCATATTTTGTTCGCAATTTATAATAAAATCTTGATATTTATCACAGAAAGGAGCAATAAATTTCCGTCGTAAATAAAAAAAATGAATTAAGCTACATGTTTCTAAATCATAGCATTTTATAACTCTCCCTTCCCATTCACTAGTGTCATTGCTTAAGTTAAACTTTTTTATGTATTTATCATCATTTAAAATTAATATCTTATTTTTTTTTATTTTTTCATAATTTTTTGAACGGAATTGTTCATATGCATATAGTTGTAAAATATGCTGGTTATTTGTAATATAATTTTTTTGTTTTGAAAGTTCAATAGAATCAAGAGTAGTTATATCTGACAATCGAAGAAGCTAAAAATTTTAAAATTTATTTCTTCTTTTATTTGTTTAGAAAAACTATAAAATTAATACTTTTCGATTCTTTAAATTTTTATAATATTTTAAAATAATGATTAAGTATAATATTAAATTATTTTATAAAGTAAATATATTTAAAATCCTATCGCTAAAAAATTACTGATTAATTATTGAATAAGAATATAAATTATTAATACATAAAATTTTATTGAATATACTCACTCTAACTGTAAATACTGCTTTCATGTTCAATAAATTAGAATTTAAGGGATTTTCAGTTATTTCATTATTAATAAAATCATTAGAATTCGCATTAGATTTATGAGTGTAAGTAAATTCATAAATAACTTCATTAAAATATAAATCTTTTTGGACAGGGGGAACTCCATTAACAACTTCACTCTCATCTGAACTGTGATCCTGAGAAAAAAATCTATAATTATATTTTTTAGGTTAATAATTAAAAAATTATAATAAAATTTATTTATATTTATTTTAAATATCTTACAGATAATTTACATTTAATAAAGTCTTGTAATAGCTTGGAGGCATATTATATAATTTTAAATATTCGAAATGATTTTTTGAAGTATGACTAAAAATGAATTTATCTCTTTTTTTAATAACCAATTCCTTCATTATTTTGATCTCTGAAATATAATAAACAGAATAATAACACATTAAATTTTCTATGAAATAATTCCTATCAGGAATTGTCAAATGTATGTATGGAAGAGAAAACTTTACATTATTTTCTTTTTTATCTGTTGCTTCGCAAAAAAAGTCTTTATCATCATTGAAAACAATCATCAATGTATATTTGTTTTTATTCTCTATTAATATATGATCAATTTTTGAATATCTGAAAATTAAAAAAGGTTTTTGAAAATTTTCACGAAAAAAATAAACTGCATCTTTCCCCAAACAAGATATAACTGGTACATTTGGAACACCTCCAGGATTATCTTTTTCAATTTTCTTCCTTATAAAGCAATATGTAATGTGTTTTATGTCTGTTTGCATTGCTTTACCCAATGACAAAGCAATTAGATTAGAGGCATTATCAATTAAATCGATGCTTTCCATATTAAAATTTCTAATCTAATTTCTAATTTTATATATACAAAAAAATGTAAATTATTTAATGTTTACCTGGACTAATAAACCTTTTTATTCTAGAAAATGTATAAATTCTGGTCCTGTTATTCTCGAAAAGCAACTTGCCTTAAAAATAATTTAAAAAATTATTGTTTTTCTTAAATTCATTATTTAGCAATTATTTAAAATTTTCACCGACTCAAAATATATAAAAATTATAAATTTTTTAAATTTACAAAAAAAAGTAATTATTAAAACAATTCACACGCTAGAAAAAATTTTTGGAATAAAACTATGACTGTTTTAAATATAAAAATTGGTATTGATAATTCAGAATATTTTTAAGAATTATGAAGATATAATATTATTTTTAATTACCTATTGATTTTTTAATTTAAGCATTATCTCAATCATAGAATCCCTTTAAAATTCCTAATTAAATTAAAACTAAAACAACAATTAAAAATGTCTAAAGGTGGAGCAAAAAAAAAAGAAGAAGGTGGAGATGACAAAGAATTAAAAAAAGCATTGGAAGTTGATATTGAAATTCTAGAAAATAAAATATATCTAGAACAAGAAAAGGAGCTCCTAGCAAGAAAAGAATTAGAAAACATATTAAAAGAACTATCCGATGAACAGAAAAGAATTGAAGAAATGAAAACGGAAGAAGGAAAGAAAATTAATATTGAAAATGATTCAATGAGAGGATTAATCAATAATTTTACTTCTCAGATAAATTTTTTAGAAAAATCTATAAGAGAAAGTGATGAAGAAATAAAAAGATATGAAAAAATAATACAGGAAAAATCCGAACAAAATTTCAGAGAATTAGAAGAGAAAGATAACTTGATTAATGAACAAAGAAAGTTATTTGAAGACATGTCAATTAGATTTCAACATATTTTACAAAGGACTGCAAATAAATTACAAGAAAGAGTTAATATGGGAGCATAGATTGATTATATTATATTTCTTAAACAAAATTAGATTGGTAAATGTAAAAACATTTTGAAGTATTTTTCAATTTTATAAAAGAAATAATTTAATAGAATAGCATCTCATTGAGAAAATTAAAAAATTTAATTTTCTGAAAAATCAAGACTTATGCAATTTAATTCAATAATATTTATTATTTAGTTATAATAGCTTTAAAAATAACTTTAATTTGTTCCAAATTGTTAGACAGTTTTTTGCTTTTTATAAGTTTTTTTAAACTTTTAAATAATTAAAAAGCAGTCAATTAATTGGAGACAGTTAAAATTTTCGAAAATTTAAAAAATCTATCTAGTCACAATTATAAACTCCTAAATAGTCTTGATAAAACATTAATATATTTAAAAATTTTTTAGTTTTATATATGTTCATTCTCTTTCATTTTTTGTAATAATGATAATTCAATTTCGTTTGCTTTTCTGTTCATATCATTTTCTAAAAGAGGTTTAGTCTTGAATTTTTCTAAAAGTTTTGTTTTAAAAATATTTAAGTTAAGATCATTTTGTTTTTCTTCAAAATATTTAGATTTATACAGTTTTTCAAAATTTAGATAATGGTAATACAATTCTTCATCAGGAATAACATTTATAATATTTATTTGCTCAATAAATTCTTTTATAGAATCTATATTTTTAATTGAATTTGTATATGGATCTATGTCAAAGCTGAAAATCTTGGATTTTGATAGACAAAAGTTATCAAATATTCTGTTTTCTGGATGTTTAATTAATAATTGGAATCTGAACTTATCATTCAAAAAAGTAGCTCCAAAGTGCATTTTTTTTCCAATTTGAGTTCTATATTGCGATTTAATTTTTAAAATATTATAGTGCGTGAAAGAATGTAATTCAAATTCTTCAAATGATTTTGAAAGCATGTCGTGATATACAGCATCTCCTATATACATTTAGTAAAATAAAACTATGAAAATATTTTTTAAATAGATTATTACCAATTAATTAAATAAGAGCTAATAACTCTTCAAATAATGATAATTTTTAATTTGAAAATTATTGAAAAAATATCTTTAAAATGAAAAATTAGAAAAATTAGAAAAATTACCTAAGTCTGTTTTTTTTATATTGTTAATTCTTTTTTCTAAAGAAGGTTGAATCTCATGTTCATTCTTTTCTAAATTTACTGTTGAGATTTCTTTATTAGTCATTAAAAACCATTCTAAAAATTTCTTATAATTTTTAATATCATTAGTATGTTTAGCAAACGTAATTGGAAGCATGAATGATTCATCTTCTTTTTTAATCATCAAATCGATATTTGCCTGGGGGGTATAAATTCCTTTTAAACAGAAATCCACATTGATTGTAAATTTCTTTTCCAAGTAATTTTCTGTAATCGAATTTAATTTTAGTATATGAGAGATTAAGTCTAAGGTAAACTGTTTATAAAATTCTTTATCATACACTCCAACTATAAATTTTCCCATTTTATCATAACCACTTTTTGGCAATTCCTTCATTTTTTTATAGAATTTTTGTTCTAGCAAGTAACTAACACTTGAATTATAAGAAGATTTTATAATATGTTCTTTTTCTTTAATTTCGTCTTTTTCAATCACATAACGTTTTGGGTCAATTTTATGTTTTAAATAGTTAAAAAAATTGCTGCCTACTTGGTTTGGTTCCAAATATTGCCCTGACGTAGTAAAACCGAAATTTAAAATTTCAATTGGATATTTATTATCAACATGGAATTTTTCTCTGTTCAATTCAAATGGTATTATTTTAAAGGGTTCCTTCAAAGATGTTTCATATACTATATTTCCTTTAGAAATAAATTTGTTTTTTCTAACTATTTCAAAATCATCTGGATTCAATATTTTATGGTTTTCATTAAAAAAAGAACCAATAAATTCTTGGAAATTCATTCTTTCGTTATAACCAAGATTAGATTCGTATTTTTTTTCTTTATATTCAAATTTCACTTTTCTTTTTGCAGGCATAGTGTATTTTAATTTCCTTGTGAAAAAATCGGGCCTTTTTATCATCTTTGATTTTTAAATGGTTTTTTTAATTTTTAATTAATTAAATAATATTTTCAAAAATTTTTGATTTAATGCAAATTGTAGAAATTTTCAAATATCAATTTATAAAATAAATCTATATTTTTTTATTAGTTAAGCAGATAAATTTAAAAAACTAATTAATTCCTATTTATAAATTTCTCTTTAATTTTTAATTTATATAAAAATTTCTTTTAAAAAATAATAAATATTTAATCATATTTATTAAGAAATTTTTCTTAAAAAATAATAAATATTGAATTAATTTTATTAAAAGCTTTAAATTCACTAAAAATTATAATTTTATTTTTTAATCTTTTTAAATACAACATGACAGCGCGTTTGCTCATCCAATCGGTCCTAAAGCACACGTCCAGAATTGATAAATATAGGAATTTATTTAGCATTTTAAATAGTGCTAATGTAAAATTTAATGATTCCTTGATTTTAAGAAGGTTATAAATTAATTTTAATTTATTTTTTAATCATTAAAAGTTTTTTATCTACAAAGTCATCTTCTATCCTCATTAAATTATCTTTCTCATGATCTGAATATAAAAATTAATTAAATATTAAACTTACTTATTCTTTTTAATGGTAAATAGTTTATTTTTGGAACATTAAATTTGTCTTTTGCTCCGGTTTCAATTGTAGTCTCTTGATTATTAGAAATATAAACTAAATTCTGGTATGATTGCTCTTTATTTTTTCCTATAAATTTTGTGTTATTAAAATCTTGTAAATCTTCAATTAATCTTAAATTTTTGGAGTTCTAAAAAAATAAATTCAACATTTGAAATAAATTCATTTTTGATTTACATATTGAAAGTTTGATTAATATTTACTTTTTTGTCGTTTTCTAATACATCTGAATATTCTAATTGATAATTCAAAATTTTATAAAAAGCTTTAATTCTTTCTTTAAATTTTCTGACCAAATCAAAAAAATTTTCATATTCAATAATTAGATAATTCATTCCTGCATCATAATTTTCAAGTGATTCTTCCCCAATATCCAACTATTTGATTTTTTATTTTGAATAAAAATTTTTTAATATACTGCATAATTAATTCTCTTTATAATTTTATTCAAATCTTGAATATTGGAATTGAATTCGATAAATCTTCTTATTTCTTCAATTTCTTTATCTAATTCCTTATCTGTATTATTTTGAATTTCTAATCTATGATATATTCATTTACAATTAATATTAGTAATATAAATTGAGAAATGATATTTATATAAATTCAACATAACATTTTAATAATATAATTAAGCATTTTTACAAACCACAAGATTTATTATCTATCTTTACTTTTTGAAGATAATTGAAAACATTTTTAGTTGCAGATATAATTAATTTTCCTATTTTGTTTCTACAAAAATAACAGGATATCTTTTTATATATAAAATAATCTTGTTCACTGTTGAAACAATGTAAAATCTTTTTTTTTGAAGTTTTAATTGAAATGAAAAAGTAATAGGAAATATAAGAATATTTTTTATTATCATCATTTTTAAAAAAGTTTTTTTCAATTGATCTAGAGAGGATGTTTGTACATATTAAACATTTAATAACATAAAATGTCTTCTCTTTATTATTTATATAAGATATTTCGTTCTCTTTGAGTTTTTTAAATAAATTATTATTCTCATAATTGATAGCTATATCCATTTTTTAATTGGAATTAAATTCAAATTTCACTTGAAAATTTAAATTATTATTAATTTGTCATTAAAATAAATAATTAAAATTATTATTAATATATACTTTCTTATACTTAAAGTTAAAAAATAAAGTAATATTAGAGAATAAATTTTAGTAATTAAATAGGATATAAAAATTCAACTTTATAATAAAATACCTTGTCTTCAATTTCTAATACAG
>Ga0194116_10004824_pt1 | contig 15170 bp, 19 predicted proteins | sample TA2MahsurfametaG_4_FD_148617 | JGI IMG/M metagenome (GOLD analysis project Ga0194116, IMG submission 148617) | Freshwater microbial communities from Lake Tanganyika, Tanzania - TA2015008 Mahale S9 surface | ecosystem: Environmental > Aquatic > Freshwater > Lake | place: Tanzania: Lake...
TGGGGATTGGGGATTGGGGATTGGGAATTGCGCCCAATCCCCAATCCCCAATCCCCAATCCCCAATCCCCAATCCCCAGTTTAAAATCCCATCAATAAAAATGATTTTTGAGATAAATTGAACAAATTTTTTTATAAAAAATATAAAACTTTTGCTTTTGAAGGAAAAATAAATAATTCAAATATAAAGAATAAATTAAAAAAAATTAAATAAAAATTAATGCCTGCATATAATTCAATTTTTACCGAAGAAAAATATTATACATTATGTGGAATGCCTGTAATGAACTTTTTCCAAAATAAGCCACCTACCATGGATTCTTCTTTACTGAAAAATGCAAACTTAAAGGAATTGGAGTTGGACATTATTGACGAAGCCTTAATTTATTTTAGAGCAAATGTGTTGTTCAAGAATTTCCCTATTAAAAGTGATGCAGATAAATTACTTATTTACATTAGCGTTTTTATCTCTAAATGTCTGGAAGTTGCATATTCTTATTCAAATGAATATGAAAAAGCCAAAATATACATTAAAAACTTAATTGAGGATTGCGAATGGACACCAAATCTAAAATCGCATTTTCTAAATAATTTGTTAAATGTCCAAAATAGTGAAGTAAATGAATTGCAGAATTTTTTAAAAAGCATTAGAAAAGAAACTGTTTCGAGATTGATCTATATTTTGTATGACTCAGAAAGTAAAACTTTGGATCTTAAATATTGGTTAGGATATGCGAGAAAGAAATTTTTAGGATATGATTTCCCAACTACAAGAATAAGATAAAAATATAAGAATGTATTTTAGAATAAAAAATTAACCATAAAAGGAATATATGACTCAGATATGCCTTTTTTGTAAAATAAAATAATCATTCCTGAGTATCATATCAATGATTTCAACATTAAATTTTTAGAAAAGAAAATTAATATTTTAAAATAATCCCATTTTTATATTTCATTTTTAAAGTTTTTGATGAATTATATCGGTATCCTTATAAACAACTTTTTTAAAGGATTAAATAAAAATGTTAAAAGAAAAAAAAAAAAAATTAAAATTTTATAAAAAATGTTTAAAATTTAATGAACTAAACAAACTCTAATTAAATTTATCAAAAATATAAAATAAAATTTTTATGGTCCTTTTCTCATTAAAAAAATTAAATAAAGAAATTCGATGAATAATTTTACTTAAACTTTTTTAAATTTTAAGAATGATTTAAAATTTGATAAAATTAAAAATTAGGAACAAATATAAAGCTAATTAAATCAAAATATTTAATATATTCTTTTCAGTTAAATTTTTTTTTATTATCAAAAAAAAAAAATAATAAAATTTTTCTTAGTAGTTCTCAAGAAGCTTCTTTATTTTTATTTTTTTCTTTTTTAATTAATGGCAGATAATAGTTTATTTAAATAAAAGATTTAAAATACTTACCAAAAATAATATTTGAAATTTTTTTTAATTAAATAAAATTTTGACGAATTAAAATATTTTATAAAATTTTATTTATGAATTTAATGATTGAAAGAGAAAATTAATTCAAATATTAACTTTAAAATTAATAAATTTTGTACTTTATTTAAAATATTTATTTGAAAAGATATTCAAAAATTTTTTAAAAAAACATCTTTATTATTATCTGTTATAAATAATAACAAAATAAATATCAATATTAATATTTTAAATGCTGGAAAAAAAAGAGCTTAATCTTGAGGAAATACAAGATCAAGAAAATTCAAAAATACTTGAAGAAGTAATAGATCATAAAGATAATATCAATAAATTTTCGAAAAATAGAGATTTTGTAAAGACGTTTCGGATGACAAATGATGTTGAGCATTAATTGAAAAAAAATAAACATATTTTTTGTAGTTCAAAAAAAATACAAGGTATTTTAGAAAATGAAAAATTTATACAATGTGCAAATTGTCTTCGAGATTATTGCGAAACTTGTAGTAATATATGTCACAAAATTTGCCCACAAATATGCAACGATCCTCGAAATTTTTTAGTGGTTGAATACGGGTCTTCTTGTCATTGCACACATTATATTAAAACAGAAAAAAAAGAATCCTCAAGGGTTGAGTGCTCATTTTATTCAAAATTTTTTTATAAAATTTTTAACTTACAAAAAGAAAAATTGTTTTATAAATTAAAAAATGAAGGAATTATAATCTGTCTTCTATGTAAATTAGTTCATAGTCAGAAACTAAAAAACGAAATTCTTGAAGGTTTTGAAAATGAACAAGTTATTTGTGAATGTAATCATATTTCACATAAATCCTTCAATCTTTCAGATTTATGTGATTTCATGAGGAGTTGCTTTGAATTAAATTCCTTTGAGATTAATTATTCCTATTTGGTTACTGAATTAAAAAATTCATAGAAAAAATATTATGAAAAAAATTTAGATAAACATATAATCTCGGAAATTGATTCTTTAGTCGAATATGAATCTGCAAATATCTCAAGTTATAATTTAATATTTAATGGGAGATTAAAAATTTCAAATTTGGATGAAATTGCATTTATGAATACATTGTTAGATAAATTAGAAAAAGAAGATTATTATTTTTACAACTTTAATAAAATTAATATGGCTTTCAGTTTTATTTATCATTTTTATAGAACTCACTTATTTCTAAATATTGGAAAAATTTTCGAAACTAATATAGATGTTATTTCAAAAAAAGAATGAATTTCTATGTTAAGAAAAAATACAGAATTCTATAAACAATTACAAAAAGATCCCTCAAAAGGAAAATTTTTTACTATTGATATGATTCACAAAATTCTTTTAAAGATTTCTGAAATAAAGGATTATGCAATAATTTTTATTAATCATTATCCTTTTCTTCCTTTTATATTAAATAAATTTTTAGGTTGTTATTGTTATTCAGAAATAGAAGTAAAGCAATTATTAGAAATAACAACAAAAATAAGATTTAAAATGAATGATGATGATTATAATAATCAGATAAGATATTTAATAAATAATATTTATTATATTTCCCAAAATATTTTGATAGATCTAATTTTGCTAAATTCTTCCAATAAATATGATAATTGTAATGAAAGTTTTAAAGAAATAATTAAACAAATTCTATTTTTTTGAAAATACAGAATTTTTTGAAGATTACTCTAGTAAATTTTTATCTAATGAAAAAATTTATCTAAGAATTTCTGATGAAATAAATAAAGAAAACATCCTTAAAATTCATGAATCTTTTGGGTATGAAAGAGTTTTATATCTAAATAGCTTACATTATAATTTTTTGACAAAAATATTCGTCAAAAATCATTTTTCAAATATTGAACCAAATTATATTATTTATTTAGATTGTGATAATAATTCAGTTCTTATAAATAAAAAAACAGAAATTCGAAGATTAGAATCAGTTGATATAATGTTTATGAAAGATCTTGGATATGAATATTTTATCGATATTATAATTAAAGATTGTCTTCCAATTATTGATATAGAAAATATAAATAAATAATTTTGAGAAATTCATTGAATATTTATTCTTTAAAATCAAATGTATTTATAAAAATAAATCTGAAAAAGAAAACATTAATAATAAAATAGATGTTTCTCGATATTTAAATAAACCGACATTTATTGAGATTTCAAAAATAGATATTACAAAGTTTGGAGAAGAAATTAAATTTATCTTTTATAAGGCTATCGATTTAGAAGAAAATCATATTCCCGGTAATTATTTAAAAAAATGGAATTTGTTTTTATTTATATTATTGAGTAACAAACGAAATCTTAATTTTATTGTCAAAAATCTTGGATTTATAAACATTTTTTTTGTAGTAGATTTATTGGAAAAAGAAATGTTTATTTATCTTAAAGAAGAAAAAAACTATTTATGGAGATTTTTCTACTTAGTTTATAAATTATTCAGAGAATTAACAGCTGAGTACAATAACAAAATATCTAATAAATTTCTTTCGTATTTCAGATTTTATATTAGAAAACATTTTAATGAAGAAGATGAAAAAGATAAATTATATTTGAGATTGAATAACTTTTTGGCATATTATTATTTGAAAATCTATATGAAAATAAGTAATTCTTAGGATTTAGAAAAATTCTTTCCTTTTGATTTTAATAATACACATCTTGGAATTTTAACAGAGTCTGAAATTATCTTAAAAATAGCATTTTCAAATGATTTTAAAATTGAAAATTATCTCAATTCTATTCATACCTCTGATTTTTTTACAAATAAAGATGAAGGAAAAAATCATGATTCCAATAATATAATGAAACCAAATCATTTAAAAGATAAAGATGAAATAAATAATAATGAAAAAAATAAATTTTTTGTTTTTGAAAATCTTTTAAAAAGTGATTTTCAATCAGATCAAAATTCATTTTATAAAAAAATTGAAATAGGTCATATTCAATATCTACTATTAAGGCTTATTGGAGGGTTGAACATAACATCAAATTTTGATCTTTATTTTCAAATTTTGAAAAAAAATTTACACATTTTTAAGCATTTTTTAGAAAACATAAAGAATTTTCATTTAAAATATCCAAATATAACTAAGCATATTTACAAGCTTGAAATGGTGATATTGAATTTTTTACTAAAATTTATGAATATAAGGGACCAAAATTATAAATCATTACAATGCTTTGTAGATACAAGTATAACCCAAATAGAATTAATTACTCTTCTCAACTCTTAATCTGATGAACCCATAGAAGTATCATTAGATTTTATTTCCAAACCATTAGAATCTAAATACATTGTCTATAAAATGAAATGCAAAATTTTAAAGATTATTGAAAATTATTCAAACAATATTAATGATGAATTTTATCAAAGTCTGATTATCAAAAAAATTTTAGATTATACTTCCTATATCATTTCATTCATTTGTTAAAGGATTTTAAGATTAAATCATTGAATGATTTAAATCATTTCAATTTAGAAAATACTCTATGTAAAATTTTTTCAAAAATTTTTGATAACTTGTAAATAAAGAAACTTTCATTAAATGATTCAATTGATAATGAATTAAGATTTATTTATAATAAAAAAAGAAATCTTTCCGAATTGTATGATAGATTGCAGAAAGCTTTTTGTCAAACGTTTAATTCATTGGAAAATCCTGTATGTATTATAGAATATCATAAATATGAAATATATAATTTTTTTACCGATAGTTTAGTTTATGATTATTTTAAATATTTTCTCAACTATGATATAAGATTATATAGTACTCATTCAAAAAACATTGAAATATTAATTAATGATAAAAATGAAGTAACTTTAAAAAATCCAATAAAAGAGTTTTTACTTATAATTTGGAATAAAATCAATGAAATAATAATCACATCAAATTTTGAATATTTATTTTATATTTTTAAATATATTTTCAACAACCTGAAAGTTTTGGAACAAAAGGAGAATGATAACTATAAATTTGAAAGCTTTAATCATCATTTTCGTGAATGTTTATTAATGATTATAAATTTTATAAATAATCTACTATATTATTATAGGCATGATTTTCAAGACATATTATTGGAAGGAATTTCTGCTGAAACCTTTAAAATCCTTTTAAAATCTGTCTTAAAACTTAATAATTATATCATTGGAATATCAGATTTTGTAGATAATTCAACCTTAAATAATCTGAGCCAAAAATATTTCATATTTATGGACTTTTTTATTCTAGTCTTTGAAGGATCAAATTCTGCCAAATTTGAAATGTTCTTCTTTGAAGATTTAGATAAAGTTGATATAGAAAAACAAGTAACAACAAATATTAAAAAAGAAAATAATAATAAAAAGAAAAAGACAAAAGTAAAAATTCAAGAAGAGCCAAAACTGCAAAAAGAAAACATTATTTATGACTCTCAGCAGATTAAAAATAACTTCTATTATCAATGCTTTCTCCAATTACGAGATATCATAATTTTAATCAATGTCAAAAAAATAGAAAATTTTTCTTTCGGCTCTTTCCGATTGATTATTCAATTTCTTTATCTCACACGTTTTCTAAAAGAGTTTTTAGAAGATGATTTAAATGAAAAATATGAAACAGAGTTTGAAAATAATATCAAATTTGAGATTATAAATAAATGCTTTGAAGAAATATTTGATTTTAATTGGCTAATATCAAAAGAAATAAAAAACACTGAATATTCGTATACATTTAGATATGAATTATTAATTCTTTTAAATGCTTATCTTGACGAAAATTTAGGCAATTTAACTGATGAATTTAAAGAAAAAATCAACAAGTTTTTCCAAGATCATGAATAGTTCTTTAAAGAAATAAGATTATGTTTTAAATTAGCTCTTGATGATTTAAATATAGAAAGAGAAAAAATTAGCTTTAATCTAGAAAAATTGAAACTTGAGCAATTAAAACTCGAATACCTAGCTGACGAAAAATATCTATATTCAAATAAACATTTTGAATTGGCTGAATTATATTATAAACTTTTACGATTACTTGATCCATTTTATAAGTCCTTAAGAAAAGAATATGTACACAGGGATATTGAAAAATATGCTGATGATTTTGAAGATCAAGATGAAAATTATAATTATGATGATTCCAATTTTCATATCAAAAAAACCTATGCATCTGAAGAATCAAACGATGATTTGAATGATAAAAACAATAAATCAGAAATTGAACTTATTGATGATAAAAAAATAAAAAAAATCTTTTATAAATTTCTTATTTTTTTAGGACGAGAGATTGAAGTCAAATTCGAAGACAATAATGATGATTTTAAATTTAGCAAAATTTTTTTCTTTAAATCTCCTAAATGTTTCTGGCTTAATGAAACTTATAAAAATAAATTACTGTCTGAAGCACCAAGAGAAAGTCTCGGAGAAAAATTAAACTACTTCAATAAAAATTTGGATTTAACATTATTAGAAATAAACATTTGTTATAAAATGAAACCATCATTTTCATTGATTATAACAAAAAAAATCATTCCGTTTGTTTTGAATAATTTAGATCTTCACAATTTTATTTTAATTCTTTTGCTAAATATTTATCTGTTACTTTACACTTTTATTGATACAAGTCCAACTTTAGCTACTGATCTTAATTCTCAAATTTTTGATTTTACTAAAAGTGAAAAAATCCAACAAAAGCATCCTTATATTTTCATTCTAACAATTATAGTAATTTTTATTCAAATAATGCTATTAACTGTTTGGTATTACATTTTTTATAGTATCAAGTTAATGAAGTCTTCATTTAAAAATATTTTTGATGGAAAATATTTATTGAATGATTATTCGGATGAGAAAGAATTTAATTTCAAATCCTTTACTGCCTATGATGAAATGTATAAAAAGTTTAATAACTTAGAACATGAAAATTTGACATTAAAATCTCAAGATAAAACAACTTGGTTTAAATCTCTATTCATAAAATTGAAGATTATTTTATGGAATAAAGAGATCAAATATGTTGTATTTTCTTTGTTGTGTCTTTTATTATTCTTAATAACTAAAGAATATATATTGCTTGTTCTTCCAATATTTTCAATAGTGAGATTGTATTCTCTTTTCGATTATTTCCTACAAGCTATTTTAAGCAAATTTAAGGAATTCGGTGCTTTGCTGATTTTCATTTATGTTATTGAATATATTTTCAGTTGGATGTCCTTCCTACATTTTCAAGAATTTCTTCCTAATGAATACAAGCTTAGAACTGGAGATTTAAATGAAGTAAATATTATTTATTTTATTTATTTAATATTTTGTTTTATTGAATTTCAAACATTATTTATAATTTATTAAAATAAATCATGTAGGAAAGTAAAATTGAATTCATATGCTCTTCCGCAATGGAATGTTTCCTTAACCACTTGGATCTAGGATTGAGGTCAGGGGGTGGAATTGGAGATATATCTCCAAGAATTTCATATAAATTTGATGAAAAAAAAAAGTATTTCCAAAAATTATTATGGGATATCATATTTCATATCTTTGTAAATTTAATTCTAGGAAACATATTTTTTGGTGTAATTGTTGATACCTTCAATGATATGAGAAAATTAAAAGATGTAAAAACTAATGATGAAGATAACAAATGCTTCATTTGCAACAAAGATCGTTTTAAAAACGATTTAAATGAAGATTTTAATTCTCATAGAAAAGAAAAACATGGATTATTTAACTATGCGTATTTTGTCCCTTATCTTTTGAGAAAGAACCCTCAAATTTATTCCAGAGCTGAGTCATTCGCTTGGCAACAAATTAATTTGAAGAAATTAGATTGGTATCCTAATCAACTGATTAAATAAAACTAAAAAAAAGAATTATTCTTAGGCAAATATTAATTATAATTGAACTAAATTATTTTGAATTTTAAATATTAATTAATTTAATGAAAATTTGGATATATGGGTTAAAATAATCCAAAAAAATATTTCTAATTTTTTAATATATTTAAGGAATTTGCATTCTAGAATTTTACACTACTTTTTAAATAAAACCATTTAAATTACCTTAGAATTTAATTTTTCTTTAATGAAAAATTAAGAAAATTATTTGTTTCAAAACCGTCTAATTAAATTTCATTTTAAAATTTCATAACTTGTTAATTTATTTTTCTTTCATGCATTGAATTATTTAGAATTTACTTAAAAATTAATATTTAGTAAGAATTTTGAAAAAATAATTATTATTTAAAATTGATTTTTTATTCCAGATTGTAATATAGAGATTAACTATGAGAATTATATTTTATTAATTGTTGTATACACATCAATAAAGCTTTGATTATCCATTTTAAGATTTTTTTTAATTTATTTTTATTAATATATTATTTTTTAAATTTATGAATAATATCCTAAATTTCATAGATAACTTTTAATAAATGTTGCAAATTCGATCTCAAAATAAAAAATCATGTCATAAATTTTTCAAATTTTAAGTAAAGGTTATCTTAATGTTGAAAGGAAAGAAAATTAAATGTTAAAAGAAAAAATATTTTTTCTAGTGATTTTTACTTATTTTTATAAAATTTTTTTAATTAATTAAATAGTTTAATTTATAACATTCTATTCTTCCTTGCATATCAATAAAGTAAATTTCAAGAAAATTATTTCTTAAGTCTTTAATATCCTGAAATTCGATAACTTTAAATCCGCAAATGCTATTTTTATGCGAAAGCATAAATACTGGTTTTTCTTCGAATGAAAGTTCATACTCATCTTTTTCATCTCTTATATTATTATTTTTATTTAATTGTCTTTCATTATAATTCAATTTATCTTTGAAAATATCTACGTTGATTTTCAACAAATAAAATTGAAAATCACCGCATCTATTTCCGACTATTAACATATTGAAAAGCTGGCTTATATAAATAAACTCATATCTCGAAGATGAAATATATCCGAGAATTTCTCTTTTTAAGTTATGATTTAAAGGTTCATTCTTAAATTTTTTTTTCAGGAAATTCTTAACTAAATTTATTTTTCCATTACACAGAACAATTTTTTGAAATTTCACAGCCGATTTTTCTTTTTCTTCTTTTAAACAGTCTTTGCTGTTCTTTTCATTGAAAGTAATGCTAATAGCATTTTCAATAATATTTTCATCAATGTTATTTTTATCATTCTTATTGGTTTCTTCAGCAGAGTTTTTTTCACCTTCATTAAAAATTTTTATTTTGATAGAATTTATAACCATAGTCGATTTATAGGTTGAGACTACAAAATACTTTTCTAAATTATCTTTTATAATATTTTTATTGAAAAAGTTTTTTTCATAATCTTTTTCATCAATTTTATCTTCAGAATTCAAATTCTGACAATTAATATTATCAATGTAATCTTGATCGAAATTTGAATTTGCTTCTTCATTTTGTTGGTCAGCGATAAATTTATCAATTATACTATCTAATGTATCTCGAACTGATTCTTCTGAAGAAAAAAGGCTTTGATCTGAATTATTATTTAAATCATTATTATTTATTTGATTAGTTTGTGACTGCTCATTGTTTTCAGCGGCTTGGAACGATGATGAATTAGTTTTAACTTTGATTTTCTTTTGAAAGAAAAAGTTTTCTTTCTTTATCATTTTTACAGTCCAACCCCTAAATTTTTAAATTTTAAAGAGGATTATAAATATTATTTTAAAAAAATAATTTACATCTCATTTACATCATTTTTCAATATTGAAATCAATCTTCCAGAGTCCTTTTCCCAGATTTTAGGATGCGAGTCAACGCTATTACTACAAATAAATTCTCCATCAGGAGAAAAACTAACATAAGGAATATTATGTTTATTTCCTACCAGAACAATGTTGTTTTTTATTTCTCCATTGTTGTTTAAATTCGAAGAATCATTAATATCACTTAAAAATATGCATTTATTATTCCCACCAACAATAACAAAAGGATAAAAACAATCAACGCTCCAAATCGAATTATCGTTATGAATAATTTTGCAATTATAAATCTTATGAAAAATTATTTTAGTGTTCTCTGTTTTGGAATTATATTCAAAATTAATAATATGCAAGTTGCCAGCCATATCAACAACACATAAAAAAAATATTTCTATCGGTTAATCATTAATTAAATATTTCATAATATAAATTTTAAAAATTTTTTACCTGTGTTTTTTAATTTATCACTATCAATTTTATTCACTATGTCAGTGTTTTTGTACAAGAATATATCTAAATCTGTATAAAATATATTATGTTCTTTATTATAATAATCGCATGAATCAGCATCTGATTTTTGTTTTATTGTAATTAATTTAATTTGATTGATATTAGCTTCTAAAGTTTTAAGAACTTTCTTTTTCCCAAAAATTTTTTCTTTCGCTTTTTTTTTTCTGTTGTAATTAATAATATAAAGGTTTTTAAAGCAAGCAATAATCATAAATCCTTTATCTATATTGATTTCCAGTAGGTTCAATCGCTTAAATTAAAATTTATTTTTAATATTTGAAAGATTTATATATTAATCTTTACCCAATCTTCCATTTGCAAATCAAGTTTAAAAGCAAATTTTTTCTGTAATAAAAAATCATTATTTTCGTCAGATAAAAGAATTTCTGAAAATTTATTTTCTTCATTTTCTTCGTCATAATTTTGAAAATTGTAATCGAGATTCTTCTTGATGTACTCATTAATTTGAGTAAACTCCAATTCTTCAAAATCTTTATTCTGATTTTGAATTTCCATTTTTTCCTTTCAAAATTTAAAAATATATCGAATATAATGATATTTTCATTGCAAGAAAATAAATTTTATTATTAAATTTATTTATTTTTTTAAAAGTTTTTATTATTGAGATTTCCTTTTTGAAAGAATAATGTAATAATGATCTTTTAATTAAAATTGATAATAAATATTTTTAATTTTTCTGAATACAATTATATAGAGTTAAAGTTAAATTAATGTTTTTTTTATTTAAAATTAAAATATAAATTTTTCAAAAAATTATTAAAGATTTTGAAAAATAACTATCATGAATGAATTTTCATAGTATATATTTATGTTGATTATTTCATTATAATTTATTCTAAAATCATTCAATTTTTATTCTTTTATCAATTTTTAGATTAAATTGAGTCGAAAAAAACTAAAAGGATTTTTTTCTTTCAGATTTTTTTTAATTATTTGAATTTTATGATTCTAAGCTTCTATCAATGATTTCTTCTCTTTCATCGCATTCATCTTCACTTAAAAGATCCATATAATAATTAGCAGCATTTGGAATAAACTTATTTTTCATATATAAACCTATTTTATAAGAAAATTTCAATTTGTCTTTTAGATCCCAATCTTCATCTTCCTCATTTTCTTCTTCTTCCTCCTCCTCATCTTCTTCCTCCTCTTCAATTTCTTCCTCACACTGATCTTCATCATTTTTATTTTTTCGCTTTTTTACACATTTATTTTTTAAACTTTTTGACTTTTCTTCTGATTGAATTCCCAAATTCTCAAAGAAAGAAAAGAAACTTTCTGTAGGAGTAAACGTTCCTTTTTTTGGCTTGGGTTTTTGTCTTTCAAGTTCTAAATATAAAAATATTATTTACTGCAAGGTCTTTTTTTCTTCTCTAATTCAGATTCTTGATTTTCTTCACCTTCTTCTAAAATAAAAAAAGGATTATTTTCTTGAGAGGACCATTCAATCTTTGAACTAATAATGCTTTTTATGCTTAAATCTTTTTCATTAAGAATAAATTTTTTAAATAGAGTTGTAGTATTTAAAATATATTTGTTGGATTCGAAAATAAAATTAAGAGCAAATGAACCATTTTCAAATTGCTCAACAGAAATGTCTTTTAAATGCTTCAAAATTTCATAATCTTTCTCATTTATTTTTTGTTCTAATTTAAATTCAATACTTTCAAGTGCTTTAACCCAAAATTCTGGGATTCCATTCTCTTCGTTTTTAAAATCTGAATTTTCCAATTTTAGTAATTTCAATTTATTTTGTAACTGAGAATTTTCGATACCAGATATTATTTTTTGCCTTTTACTATAATGTTCCTTATAAAGATTCTCATAATGAGCCTCCAATTCCATAATTTTTGATTTTAACTCCTTTTTTAAACTATCGACAAAAACTTCTTGTTCTTTGATACATAGAAGTTTTGTTTTCGTGGAAACGGTTGTGTCATAATCTTCTAAATATATTACAAAATCCTTATCATGAGCTTTTAATTGATTTTCATCAACATTATATTTATCCATTTTTTTCTGATCAAAGTAGTTTAAATTTTTAATAAAATTTTAATTAATTAAAAAATAATAAATCATCATTTAAACGAAATTTGAGAAATAAAATGTTTAATATAAAAATTTAAAAGTAAAAAAATTTTCGTTTATATAATTTACAGAAGAAAATATAGCTTGTGGAATAATTGATTGTTTAAATCTATAAAGCTTCAAATAAAATCCACTCTATAAAATAAATTTTTTCTCAATTGGAGTAATTTTAGTATTTAATTTAATCATAATATGAAATTATATAGGCTAAATCCTGATATAATTCCACATCTAATAATTTCTTTTTTAATTTAAAAATAAATTTATATCTTCCTCAATTTTAAAGAAAAATTATTAACCATTTTCGAGCTAAAACAAAACGAATCTGTGAAATTTGAATTTTTTAAAATAGTAAATTTTTCTTACGATTATAAACTGGCTAATAAGATATTGTTTATGCAATTTATTTTTTTCTGAGAATAATGTCTCAAGACATATTTATGGAGACAAATTAATTAAAAACTTTGACAATAATTTTCTTGATAGAAATAAGATAATAATTATTTAATATTCCATAATTTATATTTAATTTTTTATAAAATATTCATTAAAATTTGATATTTAATTTTAAATTTCAAAAAAAAATGAATAGCAAATCAAATAAAAAAGAATTTTTAAATAAAAAAAGAAAACCAAGCAGTGAAGATGAGGATAATTCAGAGAAAAGTCTTAGCGAAGAACTTGATTTAAATGAAAATAAAAAACAAACTGATAAAAATCAGTCAAAAAGTAGTAGTAATAAAAATAGCAAAAATTCTGAAAAATATAATGATGATATATTAGTCGGACAAGACGAAGTTACATTAATTGTAAAAAATTTATTTAAAAAAATTTCACTTTTTATTTATTTATATAATTCACAATGTTAAAAACCATTTCAAATAAATATGAATATTTTTCGCTATTTTTTTCTTTTAGGACTTTTTAGCATTTTAATTATTTTTAATATTTTAGCTTAATTCAAAAAAAAGACTTTCAATTAGAAAATATATGGGAAAAGTTTATGTTGATATTAGAGAGTTTTTTGAAAAAGATGGAAAAACCCTTCCTACTAAAAAGGGAGTAAGCTTGACTCCTGATTTATGGGAAAAAATTAAAAAATATCAAAATGAAATTGATGAGGCAATAGCAAATATAAAATAAAAACTTATAAAAATTAGATGTTCTATTTAAATATCAACTATCAAATTATCTAATAATTATCCTATAAAAATTTTGAAAATTTTAAAATGATTCTTTTAATAAAAGGTAATTTGATATAAATATAATTTAAATTTTTTACTGATGAATTTTTGCTAATTTATAATAAGCATAATAATTCCTATAATTAACTTTTATTAGATACAAAAATTTTACAAAATATGATCTAAAACTAAAATAAATATATTTAATTATTAAACAGATTTAAAGATTTTCATTGAAATATACTCTGAATAAGTCATATATATTTTAATTGATTGGTATCTAACAACTTTAAGGTTATTTATCACATCTTCCCATTTTCCATCAAAACCTGCCTTTCTTACTAAAAAATTGAGAGTATTATGTTGATCCCATTCTTGTTCTTTTGCTATTTCTGGTAAGAATGTTCCTCCATATTCCTTATCTGAATCATATAGTTTTAATTAATCATTGATGTTATAAATAATTACAATTAAAAAATTGAAATTAAATTTTTATTAAATTTAAATAAACAAAATAAAAAAATTATATTATTATTTTACCACTATACATAAATTCAATTTCTATTCCATGTTTTCCGATTTCCCAATCCAAAGGATGCTTTACAGTTTCAAAATTTATTAATAATGAAACACCCACCTGTAAATCAGGAATTTCCTCTAAAGAAATAGGATTAAATCTTACATCATTTACAGCAGAAATTAAAGCATATTGAGTTAAACTAGCTTCTAACGGACCTGCTGTAAATGTTCCCATACATCCTCGCAATTCTTTTTCTGTTCCAATTGTCCATGTTACAAATACAGGATAAGCCTTCTATATATAAAAAAGGAAAATCGATTGGATTAATTGTAAAATTTGAATATTACTTGCTTAAAGTTTTCAGGAAAGGGAACATCTATTGAATTCTTCTTTAAAAAAGAGATTAAAATCTCGAAGCAAAAATAACATAATTCTTTGAAGTCATCTTGTTTTGAAATCATTCTTGACCTATCCCAAAGATCGTCCATTTTTATTAAAATAATAAGCTATCCGATGTTTTGTAAAAAAGAGATTTTTTATTCAAAATATATTACTAAAATTTAATTTTTTGATATCAATAAAAAAAATACTATATATTCCAAATATTGAATTTTTTTTCCCAATAAAATTGAATCACAAATATTGATTTCATAAGCACAATTAAAG
>Ga0194116_10004828_pt1 | contig 15158 bp, 12 predicted proteins | sample TA2MahsurfametaG_4_FD_148617 | JGI IMG/M metagenome (GOLD analysis project Ga0194116, IMG submission 148617) | Freshwater microbial communities from Lake Tanganyika, Tanzania - TA2015008 Mahale S9 surface | ecosystem: Environmental > Aquatic > Freshwater > Lake | place: Tanzania: Lake...
TTCGACGTGTGAATAGATTTGGTGTCGGATACTACTCCTTATCAAACGGGGTTGAAACGACTTCACTCAACGAAATTTCAAACACCATAACGAGTGCAAACTTAAAAATGAATTATTGGAGCATTTACTATGAGCGCGTTCTTCATTTCAGTAAAAAATACGAATGGAGTGCAACTGTGCATTTGGGAAGTGGAAAAGTAGAAGGTGAATATTTGTACGAAAATGGTTCATCAGATCACTACGAAGAACCCATTCAACTTACAGAGTTTTCGTCTACCTTCTACAGACACCTCACCTATTTTATTTCTGTGGGTGGGGGAATTGGATATCGGTATACCAATAATGCTCCGGAAGAATTAAAGCCTATTTATAACGCTCCAGTTTTATTGTTGAAATTTCGTATTCAGCCACTAAAAATGGTTCGTGGGTTCTGGAACAAAGACATTCGCAAACGCTATTAACAGAAATTCATGAATGAATTAGAGGCGCAGTTTCGAATTGAAGAGTTAAGTAATCAACTTCACGAACACAACCACAGGTATTATGTTCTGAATGCCCCGCTCATCTCTGATCAACAATTTGATTTTCTGCTTCGCGAATTGGAGCAACTTGAAAATCAGTTTCCACAATTTAAAAACCCATTCTCTCCTACCCAACGTGTTGGTGGTGACATTACCGATAAATTTGAGAAGGTACAGCACAAATCTGCCATGCTTTCTTTATCGAATTCATACAACAAAGAAGAGATACAAGAATGGGCTTCTAGAGCCATTGCATTGGCAGGAAAAGAAATAGAATTTGTCATGGAATTGAAATACGACGGTGTGGCAATTGCACTTTGGTATGAGAAAGGAAAATTAATACGCGCACTAACTCGTGGCGATGGTCAAGTGGGTGAAGATGTGGTTCAAAATGCAAAAACCATTAAAGCTATTCCTATTTCTCTTTCAGGACATTTTCCGAATGAATTTGAAATACGCGGTGAGATTTTCATGCCCAAATCTGTTTTTCTAAAACTAAATGAGGAAAGAGCTGAGGCGGGTGAAGAGCGATATGCGAATCCACGAAACACATGCGCTGGTACCTTGAAACAACAAGACTCAGCTACCGTTGCAAAACGAAATTTAGACTGTTACCTCTATTTTGTTTTAGCCGAAAACTCTCAAAGTACGCTCCACAGCGAACGCGTTCAAGAGGCTGCCCAATGGGGATTTAAAGTTCCGGATGCCCGCATGCGCATGATTGAAACTTCGAAAACTGTTGATGGAATTATTGATTTCATTTCCTATTGGGACATACACAGAACCGAATTACCATTCGAGATAGACGGAATTGTAATTAAGGTGAATGACACACAACTGTGGGATGAACTTGGAATGACAGCAAAAAGTCCGCGATGGGCAATTGCCTATAAATTCAAAGCAGAAAGCGTTTCTACACAACTTGAAAAAATTACCTATCAAGTTGGAAGAACAGGAGCCATAACCCCCGTTGCGAATCTTGCACCTGTCTTCCTTGCAGGAACAACAGTGAAACGTGCTTCATTGCATAACGCAGACCAAATAGAAAAACTTGATATTCGCGAAGGTGATTTTGTTTGGGTTGAAAAGGGAGGCGAAATTATTCCGAAAGTAACGGGTGTAGATTTGAGTAAACCCAGAAGCCATTCTTCGTCACACAACTACATTACACATTGCCCAGAATGCCAAACTCTGTTGGTTCGAAATGAAGGTGAAGTACTTCATTATTGTCCAAACGAGCTAAATTGTCCACCGCAAGTTCTCGGAAAAATTGAACACTTTATTTCACGCAAAGCCATGAACATTGATGGGCTCGGCACAGAAACTGTTGCAGGACTTCTTGCTCAACGCATGATTCAAGATGCCGGCGATTTGTACACGTTACGATATGAAGAGTTGTTAGGTCTTGAATTTAATGTGGGGAGTGACGATGACATAAAGCGTAGATCGCTTCAGCAGAAAAGTGTAGAGAACCTAATTCTTGGTATTGAAAACAGCAAACAAGTTCCTTTCGAGCGAATACTTTTTGCATTAGGTATTCGACATGTTGGTGAAACTGTGGCCAAGAAAATTGCGAAAGCATTGAAAAATATTGAGGAATGTAAAAACGCCACATTTGAACAATTGCTGACAATTGACGAGGTGGGTGAAATCATTGCCGATAGTTTTGTTCATTGGTTCAAGCAAGAGAAAAACATTGTATTCCTTCAAAAACTAATAGACGCTCAATGTCAAATGTCTATTGATGAATCTGCTCATGCACTTCATTCCAATGCACTCAGTGGTTTATCTATTGTAGTGAGTGGAACATTTGAAACGTTTACTCGCGATGGAATAAAAGAATTCATTGAAAAGAATGGCGGAAAAGTAAGCGGCAGTATCTCAAGCAAAACTTCATTTGTTGTTGCCGGTGCCGATATGGGTCCTGCTAAATTGAAAAAAGCCGAAGATTTAAAAATTACAATTTTGAGCGAGCACGACTTGCGTTCAGTGGTGGGTTAGAGTATCAACGCAAATTCCAATATCACAAAAAATAAAACTTGTGTGAATCCGTAAAGCAGTGCGTTGTTGTTTTTATTTCTAAAAAATGTAAACGTGAACAATGCAAGTAAAAACGATACACCCCACCAAGCTATGAAGTTCTGCAAGGGTGCATATTCTCTATGTGTGAAAGACCAATAATCCAATTGTGGGGCTACTAGTTCCAATAAGAAGTCATACATAGTCATTAACGTTGCTACCAGTAAGGCGCTGTAAAAACGCTTGTTTACATGTAGTAAATGTGTTACCACTTGCTGAGATATGAGCAGCAAAGCCGCCCAATTTAATCCAATGACAACAGGCACCTCGAAAAGCTTTGGACCCAAATTTTCGCCATAAGCATACAGACCGAATAACAATCCTGTCTTGACGCCCACAACTTCTATGGCAAAACCTGCGAGTGCGGCCAGCAGAAAAGTCATGAAACGCTGCCATTTGAATTCATTAAAAGAAAAAAGTAAGATTAAACTACAAATACCTAAAGAGACAAAACTCATTGGCAGAAAACGATCTTGCATCCAAATAATGCCCAATAGTCCGAAGAAATGAACAATGACAATTATAAATCCTAGCGTTCTATTCATGAGCTAAAATATGCTGTTCAACCATTTTTGCAGAAAGCATAGCCAAGGGTACGCCTCCACCTGGATGAACACTTCCACCTACAAAATAAAGATTTTTAATTTCCTGACTCACATTGGCGTGTCTCTGAAAAGCAGAATAAGCAGAGTTCGAAGCATTACCATATAACGCTCCTAAATGAGACGACGTGTCTTGTTGTATTCCTTCTGGATTCCAAATGCGCTCACATACTATATGTTCTTCAATCGAAGTGCAAAGCATACGCTCGAGCTTTGAAACAATATTTCTTCGCGCCAGCAGTTCAAGACTTTTCCAATTTTGCTCTGATACACAGGGAGCATTCACCATAACAAACCAGTTCTCACATCCCTGTGGGGCGTCAGCTGCAATATGCTTGCTAGTAATGTGAATGTATACCGTTAAATCTTCATGTAGCGTTTTATCTTCAAACAAACATTTGAACTCCGATTCATAGTCACGTGCAAAGAAAATATTGTGCACATTCAACTGATCGAATGTGCGATTCATTCCCCAATAAAAAATGAGTGCACTTGACGATTTTTCTTGATTCAGCCATTTCTCTGGAGCCTTTACTGAAGGTAAGAGTTGTTTGTATGTGCCATGAACATCCATGTTGCTTACAACCAAATCTGCTGAAATGATGTTTTGATTCCAAAGGCGAATACCACATACTTTCTGCTTATCTAAAACAATCTCGCGAACACCCATACCGTAGTGAAACTCTACGCCATTGCGCTCCGCCAATTTCGATAATGCATAAGGGATGAAAAACATTCCTCGCTTGGGAATAAAAGCGCCAATGCCATGTTCAACATGGGGCATCAATTGCATCATGGCAGGCGTAGCATAGGGAGAGCTACCGTTGTAGGTTGCATAGCGAGAAAAATATTGAATGGTTTTCTCGTTTTTGAAATATCTCTTGAGCTGTCTTTGAAGATTTCCACGCAATGGCAAAAATGGTAATCGTACAATTCCGTTCCAAAAGGTTTTCGTTCTCCATTGGTGTTTCAATTGCAGGGGGCGGTGCATGAAAATGGGAGCCGTAGTTTCATAAATGAATTTTGAATCTCGAAAAAAATCTCGAACTCGATTTTCATCCTCCTGAAACACTTGAGCCATATTTTTCACTTGCTCATCAAGATTTGAACACGAAGTAAATTCAAGACCATCTTCGTAGAAATACTTGCAAATGGGATCCAGTTCATCATACTCGAAATGCGCACTCATTTCCTCACCGCAAAGATCAAAAAGCTCTTTCATGACTTCAGGAAGAGTAAATAAACTAGGACCTTTATCGAATCGATATCCCTCCATTTCAAATTGAGTACATTTCCCTCCGGGCATGTATGATTGTTCATATACATGCACTTTAAAGCCAAGTCTAGATAATCGTATTGCGGTGGCAATTCCCCCAATACCTGCACCTATGACAACGGCTTTTTTCATGTTCAGAAAACAAATTAACAACATGAAAGTTCTTCAAAACAAAAATTCGTTTTATATTTGCACCCCGAAATCATGGCGAGGTAGCTCAGCTGGTTAGAGCGTGCGATTCATAATCGCAAGGTCTTGGGTTCAAGCCCCAATCTCGCTACATTTAGTAAAACCCTCTAATTTTAGAGGGTTTTCGCTTTTATTGACGTACTTTTGCAGCCGAATTAAAAAAAGCTTACATGCAAAAAATCAGAAACATCGCCATCATTGCTCACGTTGACCACGGAAAAACAACCTTGGTAGACAAGATGCTTCACGCTGCTAAACTGTTCCGTGAAAACGAAGTGCACAATGATTTAATCCTTGATAACAATGATTTAGAGCGCGAAAGAGGAATTACCATTTTGGCGAAAAATGTTTCTATTCAATATAAAGATTACAAAATCAACATCATTGATACCCCTGGCCACAGTGACTTTGGTGGAGAGGTTGAGCGAGTACTAAACATGGCTGAAGGTGTATTGCTTTTAGTTGATGCGTTTGAAGGTCCAATGCCTCAGACAAGATTCGTACTTCAGAAAGCCATTCAAATGGGATTGAAACCCATTGTTGTTATCAATAAAGTAGATAAAGAAAACTGCAGACCAGACGAAGTGCATGAGCAAGTATTTGACCTCATGTTCAGTTTGGGTGCAACTGAAGATCAGTTAGATTTTGCTACAGCTTATGGCGCTGCGAAAAACGGATGGATGAGTTTAGATTGGAAAGTGAAAACTGAAACCATTGAACCACTTCTCGACTTGGTTATTGAACACATACCCGCACCTATTAAACGTGAAGGTACTCAACAGATGTTGGTTACATCATTGGACTATTCAACCTACACCGGACGTATGGCCATTGGAAAATTGCACCGCGGCGAATTGAAAGCCGGTATGAATGTGACTCTTGCAAAACGTGATGGTTCCATGGTGAAAGGAAAAATCAAAGAGCTATATGTCTTCGAAGGACTTGGTAAAAGAAAAGTTGAATCTGTAGTCTCTGGTGACATTTGCGCAATTAATGGAATGGAAAATTTCGAAATCGGAGACACTTTCACCGATTATGAAAATCCTGAACCACTTCCAACCATTTCTGTTGACGAGCCAACCATGAGTATGTTGTTTACCATCAACGACTCACCTTTCTTTGGTAAAGAAGGTAAATTCGTAACGAGCCGTCACATTAAAGATCGTTTAGAAAAAGAATTAGAGAAAAACCTGGCGTTGCGTGTTCAAGAGACAGACAAAGCAGACCGCTTCAATGTATTTGGTCGTGGTGTATTGCACTTGTCTGTATTGATTGAAACCATGCGTCGTGAAGGATATGAATTACAAATTGGTCAGCCAAGAGTAATTCTGAAGACCATTGATGGTGTGAAGTCTGAACCCATTGAAGAGTTGACTATAGACTTACCAACCGATATGACAGGAACCGCCATTGAGGCTGTATCGAAGCGTAAAGGTGAAATGAAAAACATGGAGCCGAAAGATGATCGTACCGTCATTGAATTTGAAATTCCCTCACGTGGTATCATCGGACTTCGTAGTTATTTATTAACTGCTACACAAGGTGAGGCTATCATGACCCACCGATTCAAAGAATATCAAGCCATGCGCGATGAGATTCCAGGTCGTTTGAACGGTTCACTCATTTGCATGGAAACCGGAAACGCCATTGCCTACAGTATTTCAAATCTTCAAGACAGAGGTAAGTTCTTTGTAGAAGCCATGGAAGAAGTATACGAAGGTCAAGTAATTGGTGAGCACTCAAGAGACAATGATCTTGTTGTGAATGTTACAAAAACCAAGCAGTTAACGAATATGCGCGCCTCTGGGTCCGACGCAAAAACGGTAATGGCTCCACCTGTAAAATTTACACTCGAAGAAGCACTTGAATACATTGGTCCTGATGAATATGTGGAAGTCACTCCGAAATCTATTCGTTTACGTAAGATTTATCTGAACGAAAACGATAGAAAACGATTTGCAAAACAGTTCACCCAACAATAATTTTAGGGTTATTAACAATTCGTTGCGTTTATTAACTATATTCGCCCCATGGTTGTTGCAGTTACATCAGGAGTTAAAGTAATGGTTCAAGCAAAGTTTGAAAAAGCTTTGAGTTCCATTTCAAATAACAACTTCATTTTTTCCTATATGGTAACCATTGAAAATCAAAATGAGTTCCCTGTTCAATTGTTACGCAGGCATTGGTTTGTAGCCGATGCTGCAGGCGTAAGCAGAGAAATTGAAGGTCCTGGAGTCATTGGTGAACAACCTATTATAGAACCGGGTTCATCATTTTCATACACCTCAGCTTGTGATCTCATGTCTCCTTTCGGAACCATGATTGGGTATTACAGCATGCAAATCCGAGGCGAGCAGTCTACTTTCGCTGCACATGTACCCGAGTTTAAATTATTTGCAGACCACGCTTTAAATTAAGCCATGACGTATCAAAAAGTTGCACTCATTACAGGCGTTAATGGTCAAGATGGTGCTTATCTCAGTGAATTACTTCTGGGTAAAAATTACATTGTACACGGCATGAAAAGAAGATCTTCTTTATTCAATACCGAGCGCATAGACCACTTATACCAAGACCCACACGTTTCAAATAGAAATTTTATTCTACACTACGGTGACTTAACAGACAGTTCGAATTTAATTCGCCTTATTCAAGAAATTCAACCCGACGAAATTTATAATCTCGCTGCTATGAGTCATGTTCATGTTTCTTTTGAAACTCCGGAATATACAGGCAATGCAGACGGACTTGGAACTCTTCGAATTCTTGAGGCTGTTCGGTTGTTGGGCTTGCAATCGAAAACAAGAATATATCAAGCTTCAACATCTGAATTGTATGGAAAGGTGCAAGCCGTTCCGCAATCGGAAACAACCCCCTTCTACCCGCGCTCCCCATATGCTGTGGCCAAACTGTATGCTTTCTGGTCCACTGTCAATTACCGAGAAGCATACAACCTTTTTGCATGTAACGGTATATTATTCAATCATGAATCACCTCTGCGCGGTGAAACTTTTGTAACTCGAAAAATTACCAGAGCAGCTGCAAAAATTGCGCTTGGCTTACAGGATAAGTTGTATTTAGGAAACTTAAATGCACAGCGCGATTGGGGACATGCGAAAGATTATGTAGAGGCCATGTGGTTAATTTTACAGCAAGAAAAGGCCGAAGATTGGGTCATTGCCACCGGAAAAACCACTACCGTTAGACGTTTTGTTGAAATGGCATTCGCCGAACTCGGCATTGCACTCTCTTTTGAGGGGGAACATGAAAATGAACTTGGGCGAATTGCAAGTTGTAGCGGTGAGTTTCAACTACCCGTGGGTCAAATTGTGGTTCAGGTAGATTCTAAATATTACAGGCCAACTGAAGTAGACTTACTCATTGGTGATGCAACAAAAGCCAAAGAACAATTGGGATGGGTAGCCAAAACCACTTTACCTGAATTAGTCAAAGAGATGATGCAAGCCGACTTGCAGTTGATGAAAAAAGAAAAACTGCTTTCAGAACATGGCCATCAGATTTTCAACAGCTTTGAGTAATGCAATTCAATTCTAAAATATTCATTGCCGGGCATCGGGGTTTAGTTGGAAGTGCCATACTCAGATACCTCGGAGCGAAAGGATACTCAAATCTTATTACACGCAGCAGATCGGAATTGGACTTGCTGAATGCTGAAGCAGTAAACGCATTTTTTGCTTCGGAAAAACCGGAATACGTGTTTCTGGCTGCGGCAAAAGTGGGAGGAATTGTGGCCAATAATACGTACAGAGCAGATTTTCTCTATGAAAATTTAACCATTCAAAACAATGTCATTCATGCTTCTTACCTTTATGAAGTCAAGAAATTACTTTTTTTAGGAAGTACCTGTATTTATCCAAAAATGGCGATTCAGCCCATCTCAGAATCTGAACTTCTCACCGGACCACTTGAATATTCGAATGAACCATACGCCATTGCTAAAATTGCCGGCATCAAATTATGCGAAAGCTATAACCTGCAATACGGCACCAATTTTATGTCGGTCATGCCTACCAATTTATACGGCTATGGTGATAATTTCGATTTAGAAAAGTCACATGTACTACCTGCCTTAATCCGAAAAATGATTCTTGCCAAGGCCTTGCAAGACGAAAATTGGAATTTTATTTTGAACGATTTGAAATGTGGAAATGAAGTTGAAGCTTTATCTTATTTAAACCAATTCGGCGTGCATGCGCATGCTTTAGAAATTTGGGGAACGGGTAATCCTTTGCGTGAATTTATGTGGTCTGATGACATGGCCGCAGCATGTGTGCATATCATGGAAAAGGTTGAGTTTTCAGACCTTATTGAGGGTAATGAGGTTCGCAATTCACACATAAACATTGGCACCGGAGAGGAAATTTCCATTTCTGATTTAGCCAAACTCATTGCATCTGAAGTTGGTTTTGAAGGAGAAATTGTTTTCAATTCAAATAAACCAGATGGCACACCTAGAAAACTTACAGACATTTCTAAATTGAAATCACTCGGTTTTCAGCACACCGTTCATTTAAAAGAAGGCATTCAACGGTTAATTCACTGGTATTTGAATCAACACAAATGAAAACCTTACTCTACATATTCTACTTGCCTTTGAACACCGTGTGGTGGTTGCTTAATGGAGTTCGTCCGTTTTGCATAAAATCTTACGGATTCCTTTTCATTCGGAATCAAGGAAAAATAAAGTTGGGAAAAGGAATTGTGGTGAATTCAAATCGCTTTGCGAATATCATTGGGGGGGCTACCTCTTCAAGTATTATGGTTGGACCAAATGGAAAGTTAGAAATAGGAGACCAAGTTGCCATGAGCAATTCCACCATCTGCTGCAGAGAGGAGATCATTATAGAAAACGGAGTGATGATTGGCGGTGGGTGTTGCATTTGGGATACGGACTTCCACCCCATCAACTCAGAACAACGCCAAATAAATCCAAATTCCAATTATAAAAACAAGCCCATTCGAATTGAATCAAATGCATTTATTGGCGCTCATTCCATTATTATGAAAGGGGTTACTATTGGAAAAAACAGTGTTGTGGGCGCTGGAAGTGTTGTACGCGTGTCCATTCCTGAAAATGAAATTTGGGCAGGAAATCCGGCAGTATTCATAAAGAAATTAACCGCGTAGTTAATCCTTCATGCGATTCAATTGCACACTTTGAACAAACTCGATTTGGAGACTTGAAACTCCAGTTTGTTGGGCTATTGAACCACCATACAACTCCATGAAAATTCCGTTTTCTGTTTTCCTGTATTGATCACAAATAGTTAGACCTTCCACCTGAAAACAAGAAGTCAAACAGTTATTGAAAAAATACGAATCGATAAGTATACCGTCTTGCTCGTTTATAATATATTTCGTTAGTGTATCATGCGGAAGTATGAGTCTATAATCTTTATCCATTCGTCCATTTTCACTTAAATAACTCATTCGCCAAATCAATGTATTTGAATCTGGTGTTTTGGCAATGAGTAATTCAACTGGAAGCCGTTACTTCAAATCAAGACTGGCGTCTTCCTTTGACCTCTTTGACATGATATCTATAGTGCCTTCATATCGCCCGATCAAACTAAGAATGGGATCTTGTTGAGCTAAAAGACAATCGCTGCATAAAGCAGCGATTGAAAGGAGAAGAATCTTAATATTCATTATTCCTTCATAAATGTGATGGAATCTAATATTTTCTTATTGGATCTCAAAAGAACTTGATAGGTTCCTTTTGCCCATTTCTCTACCGGAACAAGAACATGATTCAATTGGGTACCATAGGAAGATGCAGGGATAGAATAAATGGTTCTTCCCGTTGCATCTGTTACAATAAATTCAACTTGCGATGGCGTATTTAAGGCAAATTGAACGTTGATGTTTGAAGTTGTCGGATTCGGAAATACAGATAAGATTTCCACATCTGCAGAAACTTCATCTACACCAATTATGGCATCATCATAGACAATAAAATCATCCAATGCCGCTTCCACCAATGAACCACCATTTAAATTCACATTCGGACGCAAAGAATCACTCGCAATGAATTGAAATTTCATTTGATTGGTTGGGGGCATGTAGTCACTCACGTGGAATGCATTTCGTCTCCAACGCATATCACTCGTTAATGTATTTTCAACATAGGTCCAAGTAGCACCATTGTTGTTACTCATTCTCACCTGCCAGTAATCTGCATTTGGATTAGCTCCACCGGGGGGACTATTGGTATACCATCTGTAATAAGAAACAATTGGGTTTGCGTAGCTTGATAAATCGATGGTTGTGGATTGCAAAGTAGTTCTTCCACCATCAACGTCGGCTACTCCAATTCCGCCCTGTGTGGGATCATTCGCTGTAAAGAAACAATATTCTCCACCGGGCGTAACTTGAGTTCCTGTTTGAACAATAGTACCGGGAGACACATCAACCGTTACAGATTCAATTGGAATTTCTAAATCCCAAATACCTGTAGTTGCATTATCACCCGCAATACCCAGCGACCAAGTACCCCAATCTTCGTTGTTGTCACAATCATGTCTTCCCACCTCATCAACACCAATTAAGCGAATGAAAGGAATGGCTGCAAAATTTTGCAAATGAGCGGCTGTAGGTAATACAGACCCAATGGATCCATTACTATCAGTTGCAGTGAAATAATATTTTAGGATTGTTCCTACAGGTTGAGCTGGAAAACTTGCAACATAACTACCGCTTGCTATATTCATTGGAGTCATTTGCCAAGTTCCGTTATTGAATTGATAATGACAATTCACAGCCTCTAAATACTGCGTGTAAGGGAAGAATAAATCCAAATCTGCAGTCAATTCAAAAGTTTGTAATGCGGGTCCGAAAAGTTCATCGGTGTGATTTAACACTGCGGGCGAAATCAATGTTATTCCATGCAAGTAAAATCCTTGTACAATGGCATTTCCGTTCGGTGTTCCATTTGTTATATCGCCATCATTATCATCTGCCAACAGAACATCTAATAAAATATCTGTAAATGCTTCCCCTTCGTTTCCATCAGCAGTTTCTGCTTGCAAACCAGCATAAGCTTCAACGAATAAAGGCATCGTTGCATTCCAATCCCCACCCATTAATAGATGCGTATCGTACCACGCACCCATGATTATTTCACCATCGGCATGCACCTGACCAACTAAATCTTGCGGATAAACCTTGCGTTCAGTGTCATACCTTCTTATTCCATCTTCATTGTCTGTATAAAATCCAACTCCTACAACCGGGCTATTCCCTAAAGAAATTCCCCAATAATCTGCATAGCCTTCATTGATAGCACCATTGAAGAAATATGAACTTTGGCTTTGGTAATAATTGTCGTTAATACCGTGACCGTATTCGTGAAATACGACGTCTGATAAAAGACTGGTTGCGTTACATCCATTACCGATTGCATAAAAGTTAATCGAACTACCATCATAGAAGGCATTGCAATCACCGGAGGTTAAGTCAATATTTGTTGGAAGTTGGAAATCCATTCCTGTAAAAGTTGGCATCCAACTTTTGCAATGGTCGTGAATTCGATTAACACTTTTGTATGCTGAAAGCTCACGAATATTAGCAGCAGTATTCATATCAATTGTATTCAATCCTGCCTGTAACGTTATATTTTTTTGTGGAACTGTCCCGTTCGTATTCACAGTGCTCCATGGTCCCTCAAGTCTTACAATAGCATTCGTTCCTGCGTTGACAGGTAAAGTTCCTGAACCGTTTATATCAGATGTATAATCTGTTCCACCCACCGTAACATAAATGTTGTTCAATCCTTCATTGGTAGCTACTCCATATGGATTGGTCATGTATACATTTCCGTTAACTTGAACGTCTACAACAAGCTCTTGTCCTCCAGGTTTTTTTGGTCCGCCTTCGGCATGACAAACCAAGTTCTTTCGCATTAATATTTTTCCTGTTATTGCATCTATGTATGTAAGATAACGTTGCGGAACATTTTGAGAGTTGCGCGTTGAAACAGTTACAATGTAGATTTTACGATACTCAAATGAGTTAGCCTGAGGTACAGGTAATATCGAAATTTCACCGGTTGAACGAATAATCTCAATTGACGTCGTAATTCCTTGCAATGCAGCTAACCTTGCTTGTTGTAATCCAATAACAGGCTTGTCTTCCAATTGAATATTTGGATGAACACCGTATGCGAATTGAACCACTTTTCCATTGACCAACTTCACAGAGGATTTACTAAAAAGAACTTTCATTCCGTTGAAAGTCTGATCGAAAACAACGTTTGTGAATTTACTCGTTTTTACTTCCGGTCTTGCTGAAATCTGAACCGCTCCAGCAGAAAACGACTGATTCATCTCATGTAAAAATGAGATCGCTTTCTCAGTGTCGGAGGAACCAACTGCAGCAATTGGATTTCCGAAAGCTTTGGATGGCATTCCAGTTCTTTCATTAAACAAAGAAGACCATTTAGGATTTACTGATTGAAAATTCTTCCAAACTTTCGTGTTGGAAAGTGACATCTGTTTTTCAGCATGGTAAGCCTCTTCAGAATTATAAAGTCGCACTTCCAATGGATCGTAATTTCTCTCGATATTACCTTGTCCAAAAACTGAAATAGACAGAAAGAACGAAAGGCCTAAAAATATCTTACGCATATTGATTAAGGTTTATGGACCTAAGAAACGAAGAAAAGTTGAAACAAAAAAGCGAATTACTTTTTCTTTTCAGCTAACAAGGAAAACATAGATTGCATCAGTTCTTCGCGTGCAATTAGCTCGCGCTCCAACTTTTCTTTCTGAGCTTTCATTTCTGCAAGCTCGAGCTCGAGTTGTTCTGGTGATTTGTTTTCTGGGTTAGTCACTGAATGATTGTTGGCACGAAGATAATTAATTCGGGCTAACTTCCAAAACTACTCTGAATCCTTTGTACAAATCGGTTTTTTTCTTTTTCATGAAATCACGTGATGAAATATCAAAAATTTGTAAATAAGCAGTTTCTACTCCATTGATTATTTCTGTACCATAATCTTCTCCGTCCATGGAATCATAATGCCCCCCTTTCACCACACACTTCCTGCCCTTAGACAAACCCTGAGGATTGTTGGTATTGGACACATAATAATATCTGTTGTATAAGTCTCCAGTGATTTCCTGTACGTTGCCAAGCATATCATAAATCCCCAACGAATTCGGTTCAAGCAAACCAACAGGATGTATAATGCCCTTTGAGTTTTTAGCATGCCATGCCATTTTCGTCTTATCTCCAAAGCCATTCAAAAGTTTAGCAGATCCTATTGCACCACCCATTGCTGCCCATTCCCATTCTGCTTCCGTAGGCAAGCGGTATTTTTTTCCTGTTTTCTCAGATAGCAGATAGCAATAGTACCAGGCATCGTAGTAATTTAAGTTGTTTACCGGACAAGTAGCGCAGACGGAAACGCTTGGATTGTATTCCATAATTTCTTCAAACTCTTTCTGGGTGACTTCAAATTTTCCAATTCTAAATGTAGATACATATACTTCTGTGCCTCCCTCCTTTTTGATTTGAGGGTGATTGAATGGACGTCCCATGAAAAAGACACCTTCAGAGACGAGAACTGTTTCAGGTTCGTGTATCACATTGCTTTGCCCGTAAAAATTGGATACTGTTAACATGAGCACAACAGCAATCCATAAGCCTTTAAAAAAAATTGGTTTCATAATATATTTGTTAATTAGTTCACAAAAGGAATGCGAAAAAGACAACAATTATTTCATTGACAAGCTTGCCGAAACATCATGAAGAAAAAAACAGTTGAAGCTATTTTGAATGAGGGATGCGGCCGCTGTGAGCATGAGGGAACTCCAGCATGCCGCATGTTAATTTGGAAAAATGAATTGGCCGTCTTGCGAAAAATAGCACTCTCAAGTGGTTTAGAAGAACATGTGAAATGGGGAGTCCCAACTTATACGTATCAAAATAAAAACATTGCCATACTTCACGCTTTCAAAGAGATGTGTGGCTTATCTTTTTTTAAAGGAAGTTTGCTTGATGGGAAAAGTGAGGTGTTGGTTCAACCTACAGAAAATTCTCAAGGAAGCAGACAAACACGCTTTACATCAGTAGCGCAAATTCAAGAGCATGAAGCCGAGCTTAAAATGTTGCTTTTCGAGGCCATTGAATTGGAAAAGGCTGGAGCTAAAGTTTCGTTTAAGAAAACAGAGGAATATGATATTCCTGAAGAGTTAGAACAAATTTTCAAAGCAGAACCCGCCTTCAAAGAAGCTTTCGAGAAACTCACCCCCGGAAGACAAAAGGGATATCTCTTACATTTCGCGCAAGCAAAACAATCGAAAACGCGCACAGAACGAATTCTTAAATACATGCAGCATATTTTTGAAGGGAAAGGCATGCATGATGAATATCGTGCACGGAAGAAATCTTAACTGCAGTTTGGGCAAAGACCGGAAAGGGTCAAATTTACTTCGTGAATTCGGTATTTTTTAGGCAATTGAATATAAG
>Ga0194116_10004830_pt1 | contig 15154 bp, 16 predicted proteins | sample TA2MahsurfametaG_4_FD_148617 | JGI IMG/M metagenome (GOLD analysis project Ga0194116, IMG submission 148617) | Freshwater microbial communities from Lake Tanganyika, Tanzania - TA2015008 Mahale S9 surface | ecosystem: Environmental > Aquatic > Freshwater > Lake | place: Tanzania: Lake...
CCCAATCCCCAATCCCCAAAATTTAATAAATTGGTAATATATAAAATCTTTTTTATTAATAGCTTTGATGATTGTAAAATAAGGAAATTATTATAATATTTCATTAAAATGGTTATTTTTTTAAAAATAATAAATAAGGGTTTTCTGCTATAAATATATTAAGGGAGACAAAATTAAATAAATTATTCTAGAAACCTATTTAATAATTTTTTTAAAAATTACAGAATATTCTTTTAAATATTTGTATAAAATTCTTAAAAATCTTGATAATATATATTACAATTAGATTTTTTTCTCTTTATAATATCCATTAAAATTTTCTCATTCGATTCTAAATAATTAGCAGAAAGATTTAGTGTTTGAATTGAATTGTTGTTTTGTAAAGCTTCTTTCAAATATAGCATATTCTTCTCATTCGAACCTAAATCATTATCATTAAGATTTAGTGTTTGAATTGAATTGTTGTTTTGTAAAGCTTCTTTCAAATATAGCATATTCTTCTCATTCGAACCTAAATTATTCCATCCAAGATTTAGTGTTTGAATTGAATTGTTGTTTTGTAAAGCTTCTTTCAAATATAGCATATTCTTCTCATTCGAACCTAAATTATTTAAACCAAGATTTAGTGTTTGAATTGAATTGTTGTTTTGTAAAGCTTCTTTCAAATATAGAATATTCTTCTCATTCGAACCTAAATTATTATTATTAAGACTTAGTGTTTGAATTGAATTGTTGTTTTGTAAAGCTTCTTTCAAATATAGCATATTCTTCTCATTCGAACCTAAATTATTATTATAAAGATATAGTGTTTGAATTGAATTGTTGTTTTGTAAAGCTTCTTTCAAATATAGCATATTCTTCTCATTCGAACCTAAATCATTATTATAAAGATTTAATTCTTTAATAGTAGGATCTAGTGAAATGAGTTTGTAGAATGAGGCCATTGAGAAACTTTTTAGAGTGCATATTTTCTTGAATTTATTAATATAATTAACAGTTTTGTTTCCGATTTGTTCAGTGTATGGAATAATTTGATCTATATTAATAATTGCCCCACTCCTAATCAAAATCTCTTTTTCATCAAAATTTGAAGAATTTGAGATATCAGCAAAATTGTAAGGTTCATTTATGATTAAATCTTTAGGTATTCTTATTTCCCACAAAAATTCATTGATATTTCGATCATTTTTTTCGAAGAAATTTTGAGTAGTTTTAATATCTATAGTAGTAGAAAGAAATTCTTTAAAAATCCGGGTAATATTTGAGTTATTATTTTTTTTATAAAATTGCAATTCTTCTTTATTAAATTTACTGGCTCTGTAAACGATTAAATCTTTATTATTGTCAAGGTTATGATTTTTACTGAAATATTGAAAGCTTGAAAGTAGGCAAGTATAATAATACTTTATATTTTCAAAGGCTATTTTATTCATATTTCGAAGAAAATTATTTAATTTTTTATAAAGATAACTTTCCATAGTATATATATAAACCATTTTCTCGAAAAATGTTTTATAATCTTCTATTTTCTCAATCTGTTTTTTATACCTTTGAGCAGAATTATTTTTTCCACATGATTTTTCTTCATCAATTGCGAGGTTTGAAATTTCTTGAATGAGAATAGATTTAATTTCTTCTAATGATATTTCAATTGAAAATTCGTCTTGAAAGAAACATAATTCTTCTTCAATTTCCAATTTACAATGAAATTCAGGAAATACTTTAAAATAAATTATATTTACTTTTTTTGTTTTTTCATCTTTTATATTTTTAAAGAAATTTCTAAAATCATAATCTTCTTTTAAAGTTTTCTTTTCAATAAAATCAGGTTTAAAAATAGTATTTTTATTGGAAGTGGAAAATCGATTTTTCCGTATAATATTGGTAACAAGTTTGGGGTGACATCTTTGAACAGATCTTTGTTTATCTGGATTATGCTTATTTATTTGAAGCATTTTAGAAAAATCGATGAAATGATCAGCTGGTTTTTTGAGATCTACTATTTTTTTGCTTTTATCGTTAAAATAATTATTATAAGCTTCAATTAAGATAAATTGATCTTCTTCATCATATGGCGACCAGAGAGGTTCCTCTTTCTGATTCCATGGATCTAGGTTTGCCTTCCAAAAGAAAAGGAAATCTTCTTCTTTTTTATTTTTATCACTTTTTGAAATTTCTTGGAAAAGGTTGTTTACTTTAATGGGTCGAATTTTGTAAGTGTCTGTTTTATGGACTTGTTTCATTTTTTGAAAATCAACGTTGTAATTGTTCGATGGATGTAAAAGTTGAAAGCAAAAATTTTTCGAATCTTTAAGAAAAAGTTCATAGTTGATATTGAGTTGAATTTGATTCTTGGTATCGTACTCATCCCAAGTTTGAATCTCTTGAGGATTAAATGGATTAGGGTTTGATTGCCAATAAAAAGTGTATTTAAGCTTAGGTGACTTGCTTTCTTCTTTTATAGATAGTGTAGTAGATTGCTTATAGATTTGGGTATTTTCCATATTGATCTTTATTTTATTTTATTTTTTATTTAGTTCTTAAATAATAAATTTTGATATTTTAATAAATTTTAGAAATATAATTATTAATTGAGATATTTATTAAAATTTTTTTATTTCATAAATAAAAATATGATAATAAAATATAGATTAAAAAATTCAGTAATAAATCCATGGACTAGTAAATGACTTAGTTCATTTCTATTAAATCTTGTCAAAGGTTTAATATATATCCTATAATACTTAACAAGACTGCTGTCAATTTGGTTAAAAGAATCACATGATGTTTCTTTCAATTCTTAAAATTCACTTTGCTCAGCTCATAAATTAAAATGGATATTTAAATTAAGCCAAAATAAATTATTAGATTAGAAAAGTTTTTAATTTTAAAAAGCATAAAAAAAAATTTCATTTCACAATCCTTGCATGAATTTATAAAAGTATTTAATATTTAAGTATCTTTTATATTTGGTTTGTTATTTATAAAAATTTTTACAAAATATTAAAGATTGAATAATTATAAATGAAATTGCTTCTCTTTTATAATTACTAAATTATTAATTGATATTTCTTTTAAAAAAAAATTTTCGCTTAATCAACATTTAATGACAGTGATAAATTAAATTTTGAATTATTAATATAAGAGCATCTTTTTTCTTTAATAAATCATTTATTTTTAAATTTTTAAAATAATTGTAATAAATGAAAACAAAAAACTCAGAAAGAATTAAAGTTGCTGTTAGATGTCGTCCAATGGCAGAGAAAGAAAAAACAGAAGGTTTTGAAAAGTAAATTAAGATTGAAAATTAAAAAGAAAATTAAAATACAATAATCTTCTTCTCAATCTAAAAATAAATTTTAAAAAGATTAATTTTTTTTAAAATCTAGATGCGTTGCAGTCGATATTGATCGAGGAGAAATTATTGTCAAAAAAACAGGAGAAACCACAGAATTACCAAGAAATTTCTTCTTTGATAAGGTCTTTGATGAAAGGTAAATTGCTTATTTCTTTTTTGGAAAATTTTCAAAAATTATTATAAATAAAATTCATTTGTATTGAATTATTCTTTCATAATTATTATCTGTTTTTAAAGACGCTCGCAGGAACAAATTTTCAAAGAAACCGCATTACCAATAGTAGAAAGTGTTATTCAAGGTTACAACGGGACTATATTTGCTTACGGACAAACAGGAACTGGAAAGACCTTCACAATGGAAGGTGATTTAAAACAAGATGAGTTGAAAGGAATAATTCCTCGATGCTTTGATTTAATATTTAACTTAATAAAAACAACTTATAACACAAATTTTCTTATAAGAGTTTCTTTTTTGGAAATATACAATGAGAATATTAGAGATTTATTGACTAAAAATGAAACGCAAAAATTGGAAGTAAGGCAAAATCCAGACTCAGGTTTTTATGTTAATGGTTTATCTACTTTTGTTGTAAAGTCTCCTCAAGAAATGATTGAGCTAATGGAAAGGGGATTAAAATTAAGAGTTGTTTGTAAAATTCTAAAATTTATTTTGTGATAATTGCTTTTGGCATTTAGTTATTTAAATAATTGAATGCTGATTATTTTAAATAATACAAATTCTATATAATTAAAGATTTAATTACTTTAAACAGCTGGTCATGATATGAATCTAAGATCGAGTAGATCACATTCAATTTTCACCATAATTGTTGATAATTCCACAAGAGACGAAAACGGAGAAGAGCATATTAGAATGGGAAAATTGAATCTCGTAGATTTGGCAGGGTCCGAAAGGCAATCTAAAACAGGAGCTACAGGAAAAAAGTAAATTATATTTTATTTTATTTTCCTAATGCTGATAAGAAAATTATAAAATCCAAATACCTTTATTTTCATATTTTTAAAAAGACTACACGAAATTTTCATAAGATTTAAGAAGGATTTTATCAATTAATAAAGATGATATAATCATTTTTAATATTTAATTACTGATATTTTTTAGTTTCCAAGAAGCCATTGGAATAAATTTATCTTTGACAGCTTTAGGAAAAGTTATTTATGCATTGGCATCTGATAAACCTCAACATATACCATATCGTGACTCCAACTTGACCAAGTTATTACAAGATTCTCTTGGTGGCAACAGTAAAACAGTAATGATAGCAAACATTGGTCCAGCAGACTTCAATTACGATGAAACGATTACAACACTTCGTTATGCCTCTCGAGCTAAAGAAATAAAAAATATTCCCAAAATAAATGAAGATCCTAAGGATGCTATGATCCGTCAATACCAAGATGAACTAAACAGACTGAAAAAAGCATTAGCAGAGCAACAAGGTTTAGGACCTGAAGGAAGCTTATTGCGTGAAGATGGACATGTAGACTTCGATTCAAAAAAGAAAATATCTGAAATGGAAGAAAAAATTCAGAAAGAAAAAGAAGAAATTGCTAAGCAAATGGAAAAAGAAAAGAAATTAATTGAGGACTCAAAAAACCATGCAGAAGATGAGAAATTAAGTTTATTAGATAAATTAAAAGTAAAAAAAGATGAACAAGAAAAGCAAGCAAAAAATAAAGAAAAGTTGATTCAAAAGCTGAAACTATTAGAGGAGAAATTCGTGCTTGGAGAAGAAAATGAAAAGAAAGCTAAAGAAAACGAAAAAATTATTCAAAAAACTCGCCAAGAACTTGAAAATCAAGAAAAATTAAGACTTCAATTGCAAAATGAAATTCAAAAAAACGCTGAAGAAGAAGAAAAAATTCAGACTAAATTCGGAGACAAGAAAACTGAGATAGAAGAAAAGCAAAAAATATACGAAAAATTGAAACAGAAACTACAAGAGCTTGAAAACGAGAGAGATGATATTAATAAAGAATTCGATAGAGGATTTAGTGATTTTTATGAAATGAAAAGGCAGATAGAAAAGGATATTAATTTTAAAGATACTGTAAGTTGCAATAATTATTATTGAGTTTATCAATTGACAAATTTTCAAAAAATTTTAATGAATGTATTATAATATTTCTATTCATTTGAAAATGAATTTTTTAAATCAAAATTTAAAGAACTTATTTTAAAAATTATTATATTAAATTACGAAATTAAAATTCATAAAATTCACTTATTAGATTATTAATCACCTGATTCCCCAGAAATACTTGGAATGGATTGAAAATTTGATGGAATTTGATATGGACACTGGAGAATGGTATATAGCAAATTTAGCAGAAGTTGGATTAGCAAATAAGGACATCCCAGTAGAAGCAGATGCAAGTCATATTTTAGCAATGGGATTCCATGATGATGAAGAATGTAATTTTTCCTTTATAAGTTTTTAATTTGATTTTTATCAGTTTAAAAATAAACATTAAAAATTTCATTCAATTTTAATAAAAATATTCTATTCTCATCTTTCAAAAATCCTTTCTTATTTAGTATTCCATCAAAATCTGATGAAAAATGATATTCAATTATCTATGATGCTTGAAATGAGCAATCCTCCTAAAAATGTGTATTTTTCTTACGAAGATAAAAAAAGCAAAAAAGGAGTCTCTGGTAAGACTAGAACAGCTACCTCGAAAGGAAGGGTAAAAAACTGATTTTGATTTAGTTGATTATACAATTTTTTTATTTATTCAAAAATTTTATTATATTTTATTTATAAATTAAAATTTACAAATCAACTATTATGAGACTAAAATTAATAATATATAAAAATAAAAAAATTTCTAATTCATTATAATTAAATTAAAAAAAATCAAATAAAGAAAGGAAATTATTGATATATCTAAATAACTTAAAGATTAATCTTTTTCTTTATAAAAACTAAACTTGAATAATTTTTAAAATTTAAAAATTTTTCAAGAAAAATAATATATATACTTGATTTATTTTAATTAATATAAGATATTTAATAATTTTCTTTAGAAAGGAAATAAATTAATATTTGGGATGATGTAATAGAATCTTTTTAATTAAGAAAATTTTTAGAATGCTTAATTCTAAGAAAAATTTCAACAAATGAAAAAAATGCAAATAAAATTGTTTTTTATTTTTGACTTTAAAAGACATATTTAAAAATTTTTGTTTAGAAATTTAAATTACAAAAACATGAAATTTAATAATTTTAAAAAAATTTTATAATTAATTATTCTGAATCATATTAGTAAATTGCAAAATATCTTGTGATTATAATTTTGTCTTTTTATGATAGATCAGAATAACATTCTAGAAAAATTACAATCTAGAAAGCCATTTTTGTATTTCATCTTTATTTGAATGATTAGGTGTTTTACAATTATATTTTTTTAAATTAACTTTTCTATAAGTTTTAGGTATTAAATAATTCAGTGAATAATTATAATCTGCATTATTATAATTATTATTAGCCCTTAACATGGGTAAGTTTACTAATGAAGGCTTTGTTCCAAAAATTTTATTTTTTGAATTAATGGGATTAAATTTGCAATTTTCAGATTTAAAGTTTGAGTATAAGTAAGAATGTTTTATTTTACTATGTGATTTCATAGGAGAAAGAATAATTTTTTTAGCGTTGGAAAAATTAAAGTTTCCATTATAATTAATATCCGTTGAATCACTATAAGGGTTACTTATTTCTTGATAAATGAAATTATCTTTCGTAATATAATTGTTGTTTTTTAAAAGAATATTATTCAAATTAATTAAAGCATTATTTTGGCTTTTTGAAATATGTAAAGATTCTTTTTTTTTAAAAATACTATGATTTTGTATAGGATCATTAAGAGATGAATTATTTTTTATTAAATTTGATTTGGATTCTCTAAATAAATAGTTTTCTTCTTCTTCTAAATTATTTGCTTCAAACGGAATTTGTTTTAAATGTGATTGCTCAATCAAATTGTTTTCAGTATTAAAGTAATTAGTTATCTTATAAGTTTTAGGGGAAATTAAAATCTGATTATGAAGTATTTTAGGAGAATTGAATCCAGAAGATGGAGGTACAATATTTTGCATATTTTTTTTTGTTTGATTTTCTTTTTCTATTAAACCTTTAAGTATATACGATTTAAATTGATGGTTGTATTTATTAATATATATATTGTCTTCGATTCCTTCTTTATTTGAATAACTTACTTTTCCATCTTTTGAACGATGAATTAAAGATTCTTCACTATTAAATTCTTCACTATTAAATTCTTCACTATTATTTAAATTTAAATTACTCTCTGAATTATTATTAGCAATATTATCTTTGGTAAAATAATTGAAAAAACTATAATTATTGTTAAATTCTAATTTATTGGAAGTTTGATGATCTTGATTTTGATTTTGATTTTGTTCTATTTTAAAACTATTATCTCCAAAGCTAAAATCCTTTAAATTAATCTTTTCATCGGTTACAATTTTTGGAATTGAGATTTGCTTTTCTTCAAATAAATTTCCAACTTTAGCATTCTTATTATCTTTATTTGTAAACGAAAACGAATTCAAAATAATTTTATCTTTAATATTTGCTAAATCATCAAGAGTTGCAACCTTAAAGCTACTGTTTGCATTCAGAAGATAATCATCAAATTTTTGATTAAAGATCTTATAATTACAGATATCACTAAGAATTTTATCATTTTCGTTATTTGGATCTTGAAAATAATTTATAATTTTATTCCCGCTTTCATAATAATCAGTATATGAACTGACAAAATTATTCTTATTTTGACTTTTTAATTCATTTTTATTAAATAAAACAAGTTCAGGGGAACTTTCGTATTCTACAAGAGAATTGTGAATTTTAATCGAAGTTAATTTTTGCGTTTTTATATGCAAATAATCTTTCAAATCTAACTTTAAAGGAAAGCCTACATCTGAATTTGCTTTGGTTTTTGATTTAGAGGTATGATTGGTTTCATTACGTTCAAGTTCATATTGTTTTTTGATTTGTATAATTTTATTTGATTTATTATCATTTTTCTTTGAGTGAATTTCAGTATAGATTTTTGCAATTTTGTAATATTCGTTGTAATCTTCCATAAACAATTTTCCTGCCTCTTGATTCAGAGAACTCTCTGGGAAAGGAATAATCAAAAGGCATCTTATAATCTTTAAAAAATTTTAAAATTTCTTTTTTCTTATAATCTTATAATTTTTTTAACTGAAAATATAATTCATTTTATTACTTGGAAAATATTATAAAGAGACCAATCTTTTGGATTCCAATCTTTTTTTAACGAATTTACACATATTTCTCCTTTATCACTTATATTTGGATGGTATATTTTAGTAAGGAAATATCCTATTTTAGGATTAATTAACTCAAAAAATTAATCATTAAAAATTTAAAAAGATTAAAAAAATAATGTTATTAAAACTTTTTAACGACTGAAAAATTATATGCCTGAAAATTTATTATTACTTATGTATATAATTAGATTTATTTGAAATTCAAAATATTTAAGATCTTTTATTAAAAATTCATTTTGGTTAATCCAATTAAAAATAGAAAATTATTATTAAATTAAAAAGTAAAAATTTTTAGTTGAACTTAAAATGCTCTTACCTTTAGGTGGACTTAGAGGAAAATCATTCGGTAATAATAATCTTGTTTTGAAAATTCCGTCTTTATATGGAGTATCATCTGGACCTGTTATTTCCGCATTTATATCAACTGGATCATCATCATTTATTAATATCCTTACTCCTTCTGGATGTTTAATAATTAAATCTGTTTGCTGTTTCCAAAGACTTTTGATAATTCTACCATTTAATTGTCCAAATCCTTCGATTTCTTTGCTCATCTTATTTATTTATAATTGCAAATTAAGAATTTTTTAATAAAAAATTACCAATTTACTGAGAAAGATAAATTTAGAATTTACAAATTACACAAATAAATTGTTAATTAAAAGACAATTTTTTAATATATTCCTCATATATTTATAAAATTAGAATTTTTTGTATTTAATTTTTGGAGTTTATTATAAATATTAATTAAATAATTTAATGTATTTTTATTTCAGCATGAAATAAAGTGATCTTGATTTTTTTCTTTTTTTTATATTTTCGAATGTATAAACTTTTGGACCTCTTTAATCACGATTTATATAAAGAGAACGAGTTATTTAATTTTTCTTTGAATAATATTTGTAGTAATATATAAAAATAAATTTTATACTTTTAAATAAATACAATTCAATTAAATGTACGTTTTATCGCTTTTCTTTCATATTTTTATTTTATTTATGGGAAATTAAACATTTTTATTAAATTGAAAAGAAAAAAAATTTTAAATAAATTAAAGAAACAAGAATTAAATTTTAATATTTTTTAATTTTTTATAAAACTACCTATGAAAAAATTATTGATTAATAGGGAACGGGAACATCATTATTAAAAATTAGTATTTTACTAAGAACTAACGATTAATTTATTTGTAATCAAGTGTAAATGAGAAATTTAATACATAAAATCAATCAGCAAATTTTTATTCTCATAACAAATCTTTCTAAATAAAGAAATAGATTCAGGGGACAACGACTCAATTAAAACTCTGAATTTTTTTAGGAATATTAATGCCTCTCTTATCATATTCTTTCTTATTAAAGCAAGAAATACATCTTCAAATTTATTGAGCCTAATAAGCATATCTAATCCTAGCTGAAATGTATTTTGTTTATTCGGATCATCGTGATTAATCAAAAATTTCGCTAGTTCAAAATTATCTTGCAAAGAGTGGTATTGTAGTAAAATACGAATCAAAGTAAAATTCGAACATCTTTTTATTATTTTGTTTGAAATAATTTCGTAACTAGCCTGTACAGATAATCCCACAGCTAAATAATTTTAGGGTTTTTATTGAAATATATGTTTTAATTAAATTCAAATTTAATACAAAACAAGCGTGAAAATTTGGGAATAAAATTAACCAAATCTCTAAATTATTATTAATTATTTCATAATTAAAATATTTTTGAGAGTTTTTGAGTTTTGAAATCTTTCTTACCTTGTATTGAATTTATAAAGTAAACAAGAACTTTCAATATGTAATCCAAACTTATATTCTTTCGATAAAGGAAATTTTCAAATAAATTATAATATATGTCAGGTTGCTTTATTATGTATCTTCTATTCATTCTAAATGACTGAATAATTTAAATTTTTTGTTTTGCTAAAAAAGAAGATTAATTATAAACTTTAAGCTTGTTATTTAAAAGCATACTTTCGGAATTGTTAGATCATAAGAATTTTTTAACTCATCAATCCTCTCATTAAAGCTAATTGTAGATCTTAAAGTATTTCCGGATTTCAAAGGCAAAAATACTTTATGAATAATTTTCGCTAATTTATCAAATATCAATTTAATAATTTTTATAGAATAATTTGATTTTATCAGTTCGAAAATGGAATTTAGAATTATCTCTTTGCTATGTTTTCTTCTGACCAAAGATAAAATAGCTTCATACTAAATTTAAAGATTTAAAATAATAAAAAAATTAAATTTTATTATTTTTATTTATATTATTTACCTTTACAGCACTGTTCTCATAGAATAATGAAGGGCTGAATGAAATTGAATAAAATTCATTATTTTCATTGTCAAACAAAACATTCGATTTTATCGTTAAGATTTTATCGTCTTAAATTTTAATTTAATATAAAATATGAAATCATTTATTAAGTGAAAAAATAAACAATTTGTAAAAGAAACTTTGGATTTAAAATAATATCAAAAAAAGACTGTACAAATGCTTCTATTAAGATAAGAGAGCATAGAGACAGTTTCTATGTAATTAAATTCAAATTTCGTTGAAACATCACCATATTCGTCAATGTCCAGTTTAACTTGCATTAATTCCGATAGTTTTTGTTTGTTTAAATCAAGAATTTCTCTATTACTTATTGGGAAATTTTTAACTAAATTAAGTCAATAATTAGCTCTTATTTTTTAAACTATAAAATTTTTTTTCACTCATTTAAAAAAATAATAAAATAATTTTTTCATGTAAATTTTAAAATTACATATTACGATATCGTTGTAATCTGACTTTAAATCAATTATTATAGTATCCATCTTTCAAGATTATGAAAAAGAATTAAATTATCAATGAATTGCAGAGTTGACATTTGTGCTAAATTTTTGAATAATCGAATGAGAAATTTAAAGATATAAGGTAAGTAAATTATAAAGACTTATCTATAAAATTAAATTGAATTTGATATATCACAATTATTTTTTATTTTAAATAAAATACTATTATCAAATGGGATCTCTTTAAGCTTTTTTATTTTATTTAAATTCTCGACTTTATAAATTTGCAATTCTGATTCTTCATAATTCAATACGATAAAAAATAGCTTTTTATAAATTATCTCCAAAAAGACCTGAGTTTTTCTGTATAATCCAATTTTTTCCAAATTAGATCCTGTATTTCCTTGTTGTATTTTGATTTGTGGAAACTTCAAGAAGTTAAAAGGGAAATAATCTAAAAATTTTTGTGAAGGTAAACTTAAAGCTCTTTAAGGAGATAAATTTAAATCAACTTAGAATAAGGTTTTCTTAAAAAAATAATAATTAAAAGAATAATATATTACTATTTTTTTGTATTGATAACCTTGATTGATTTGATTCATTTACGTTTCCATTAGAAGAGAACATTCCAAAAAATCTCGAAAATCCAGTGCTATCTTTATTCTTTTTACTATTTATCGAAAAAGCATGCGGTTTCTGATAAAATTTTTCATGCGATAAGTTAATAAATTCAAAGTTTTTTTCTCCTTTTTCTAATACTAAAACTTCAAATCTTAAATTGAAAAGTGCATTTGTAATCAGATTATGCTTGATCATTTTAAGTTCCTTAACATTCTCATTAGGAACTCCGCTTATTTTAAAGAAATTTATTTTATTCGGAAACAAAAGAAAAAAAACTGATTCATTATTTGCTGCTGGATTATTACTAGAATAATTAGAAATAGATGCTGCTCCACCTGAATTTCGAATAAAAGTCATTCCAATCAAATTAGTAAAATCGAAATGCAGTATATCACAAACTTTTTCATTTTTTAAATTAATAATTAATATCATCTTGTTATCAAACTGAATAAGTAAAAACTTTAATTCTTTTTCAATCGCGCAGCAATTAACTCTATCAACATTTAATTTTATATTTAAAGTTTTTTTCAAAATGTTTCCATATTTATTGTAAATTTCGATGCAATCTTCTTTATATATTTTTATAAAAAAATTTGAGACATTGTCAAAAAATGATTTGCTTTCTTTTCTGCTTTGTTCGCTTTGAAAATCTTCTGCTGTTTTTTTAGCTTTATCATCGAAGAAGTTTATTTTTCTTTGAACTATTGGTGAAATGATGTCCATTTAAAATTTTTATTTTTTTAAAATTTATTATTTTAATTTCTTTATTTCTGAATAACTTTAGTAAATAAATTTACAATCTATATTACAATTAACTTTAGAAAATTTATTCTTTTAATTTCTTATTTCTTATTTTCTTTGGAATTTATCATTATTGTATCAAGCAGAATTTTAATAAATTATTCATTTTAAATAAAAAAGTAAAAAATAGTCTCAAGTAATAATATTGATGATCAATTATCTTAAATTTCTCAATTATTTTACTATTTATCTGAATTTGAATATTTAAAAGCTTTAAGATTATGAAAAATCTTAATTAAGTTGGATTTTTATTTTTATTTATAGAATGAGAAATTATTGAGAAATAAAGTAACAAATAGTTGTTGAATTAAATTAGAATAAAAACTTTACATTCTGAAAAATATTATAAGAGAATTTTAAATTTATAAATTAAAAAATTATAAAAATAAATTTTCTAATGGATAATATTCTAATACAAGACCCATTATTCAATTTAACCAGGCTTGATTTTTTTAATTTGGCTTTGAAATCTGATAATTTAGAATGGGAAAAATTTTTAGAAGATATGCTTCTATTGAGATATACGAGTTTTAGATTTTGTTATATAGAAAAAAACTTTGAATCAATCCTTTATTTTTTAACACTACTTGAAGGGAATTTCTTGTAAGCTCAATGATTTTAAAAATATGTTAATGATTCTATTTTTTTTCAGTGATTATAAATATCTTTAAGGGTGTTTAAAAGTGAGTTAACCTTAAAATCAATCTTCAATATAAAAAAGAAAATCAATGATCTTCTAAAAACCAATAAACCCGAAGAAAGAAACCATATTATAACTGATATTGATAATGAATATACTAATGTCATTAATTTATCACGGCTTATATTCTTCTATATAATTCAGTTGCTGTTTGATCGAAGTAAGTAAAATTTAATGGAATTAATAATAAAATTAAAAACGCCGACAAACTGATTGATAAAAAATGATTCGTATAAAACTATATAAGCTTTTTTAATACTTAAAATATCTTATTTTAATTTAGATATAAAAATAAATCAGAATCAAATAAACAAATTCATAGATTTGGATAATGATATAGATCAATCAGAAGAAAATCATATAAGGCAAAAACTTATCTCTTATGATTTTATAAGATCAAAAACAGACACAACAAAAAAAATAAGTAAAATATTGTTCATCATTTTTATAAACTTTTATTAACTTTTTGAATCCTGAAAGTTAAGGATTAATTTTCAATATCTTTTAATCATTTATAGATCTAAGAGAAATATTTCACGAATCAAAATCTTGCAATATATTTTAAGCCTTATTCATTCTTTCAGATCATAAATTTTTTTAATAATAAATTCTAACAATAATAAATATTTCTAATATATATATAAGCAAATCCTTTTTATTGTAATAATAAAACATAAGGTAAAAATAATTCCAAAAAACCCAAGAGAAATATTATTCGAATTATTCGCAAAATAAAAAAATTATCAAAGCTAAATTAAATAAAAAATGTTAAATCTAAAAATTTAAAAATTAATTTTTTTTTGAGAAAAATTTAAATAAGAACAATTATATTTAATTTAAACAATCTAAAACTAAATAATAAAACATACATAATACTATAATTTAATTTTTTTGATCCTTCTTCTTTTCTTTTTTTTGTTCTTTTATTTCCTTCCTTAAATTTGCTAAATAAATCTTTTGCTTATTTTCGAAAACTTTATCCATTCTCTCGTGTATATACTTGCATTTTTCGTACTGTAAATTTATTTCATTGCATTTATTTTTCAATTTTAAGTTTTCATCATCAATTTTCTTTTTCTTAAAATCAGACGCAATATTGATGCAATTAGAATATTCTAATGTTAAGACTTTTTATAAAGAATTTAGTTTAATATTTTGATCTTATTTATTAATTTGAAAAAAATTGTTAAATTATTGTTCTTCACACGATAAAGTTTATTGAAATTCATAATAAAATGTTATTTTATTACATTCCAAATCGCAAAAGGTTTTTTTATACTTTTCGAAATTATGAATTTGTATATCTCTTTGCTCCTTTACTTCTTTATATTCAAAAAAGTCTCTAATATAGTTTTTCAATTTTTCCATTTTGTGACTTGATAATATATAAATATTAAAAATTTTTAATTCTTTTAAATTTTGAATAAAATAAGTTCATTAATTATACATAAAAGCATAATTATCTGATAATAAATTGCTGAACAGTTTTATTTTTTTATTTGTATTTTAAATTCCTATATTGAAATCTAGATCATTTAGTACTTT
>Ga0194116_10004831_pt1 | contig 15154 bp, 16 predicted proteins | sample TA2MahsurfametaG_4_FD_148617 | JGI IMG/M metagenome (GOLD analysis project Ga0194116, IMG submission 148617) | Freshwater microbial communities from Lake Tanganyika, Tanzania - TA2015008 Mahale S9 surface | ecosystem: Environmental > Aquatic > Freshwater > Lake | place: Tanzania: Lake...
GCGCGCCGCACGCCAGGCCACCTTTCCAGCGGATTTCCAGTTGGTGGCGGCGATGAACCCATGCCCTTGCGGTTATGCCGGAGATCCCTCCGGCCGCTGCCAATGTTCACCGGCACGGATGGCGCGCTATCTGGAGCGGATCTCCGGCCCGCTCCTGGATCGCATCGACATCCAGGTGGAAGTGCCACGGGAAACCGACTGGCTGCAACTCGCCGGCGACGAAGGGCGGGAAACGACTTCCTGCGTGGCTGCCCGCGTGGCCGAGGCGAGACAGCGGCAGTCCGCGCGCCAGGCTTGCCTCAATGCGCATCTCGGGGCGTCCGGGATCAGTGCGCACATTCCGTTGGGACAGGATGCCGCCGTGCTTCTCGAGCAGGCGTTCACGCGCTTCCGGATCTCCCCCCGGGTCTGCCATCGACTCCTGCGCATGGCGCGCACGATTGCCGATCTCGCGGGAGTGGAGCAGGTGCGCGCCGCCGACATTGCAGAGGCTCTGGGACTGCGCAGGATGGACCGGCAACACGCAGAGCAACGGGCGCTTTACGGTGGCTGAATCATTCCCTTAGATTGCCGGCCTCAGCAGACGTGCGAGAGTCGAACTCAATGAGCCGGAATGTCCTCCCAGAGCATGATGGTCCCATCCGGATCACCGTCGAAACAGCCTACATCCCGGAGCAGTCGGAACCTACGCGCAAGCGCTACGTCTTCGCCTACACCATCACCATCAGCAACGAAGGGGAAGCCCCGGCTCAGCTGCTCTCCCGCCACTGGGTGATCACCGATGCCGGTGGCAAGGTCCAGGAAGTACGCGGTGAGGGCGTGGTTGGCGAACAGCCACGGCTGGAGCCCGGCGATTCCTTCCGCTACACCAGCGGGGCCGTGCTGGAAACTCCACTCGGCACCATGCGCGGCAGCTATCAGATGGTGACGGACGAAGGCGCCGCATTCGACGCACCCATTGCCACCTTCCGCCTCGCCATGCCGCACGTCCTGCACTGACATCGGCAGTACGTACCCGACGCGCCAGAATCGTTGCCCGTATGCCGACCTTCGCCATAGGGGACGTTCAGGGCTGCCTCGGCAGCCTGGAAGCGCTGCTGGAAAAGACCGGCTTCGACGCAAACCGTGACCATCTCTGGTTCACCGGGGATCTCGTCAATCGCGGGCCGGACAATCTGGGAGTCCTGCGCCTTGTGCGGAGTCTGGGCGACCGTGCGGTGACCGTTCTCGGCAACCATGACCTGCACCTCTTGGCATTGAGGCATTGTCCGGAACTCAAGCCGGGACGCCGGGATACGCTGGACGATGTGCTGCAGGCGCCGGACCGCGATGTCCTCCTCGACTGGCTGAGACAGCGGCCGCTTTTTCATCATGATGCAGCTCTCGGTTTCAGCCTGGTACATGCGGGCCTGCCCGTTGAATGGAGTATTGGCGAGGCCCTTGCGCACGCGCGCGAAGTGCAAGCCGCGCTGCGGGCTGAGGATCCGGCGAAGTTTCTGTGCACCATGTACGGCAACAAGCCCGCGCGCTGGCGCGCTTCACTGACGGGAGAAAAACGCCTGCGCTACATCACCAATGCCTTCACGCGCATGCGCTACTGCCATGCCGAAGGGCAGCTCGACTTCGAGACCAAGGAAGGCCTGGATACCGCACCTGGCGAGCTCCTGCCTTGGTTCATGCTGCCCGGGCGCGCGAGCCAAGGGACACGGGTGATATTCGGGCACTGGTCGACCTTGCGACTCGATGCGACGCAGGGAGCGAAATTCGGCGTATATCCCCTGGACACGGGCGCCGTGTGGGGCGGCACCCTCTCGGCGCTCTGTCTGGAGGACGGTCGGCGCTTCAGTGTGCCGGGACTCGCGCAGCCACCAAGCTGAGACCCGCCTTCAGGACCCCACGGCGCGACGCTCGAGAACGACGAAGCTGAATGGCAGGGAATTGGCGGCATCGCTCGCGTGTTCTTCACGCGAGACTTCCTGCCATTCGCTAAGTGTGAATTCGGGGAACATGACGTCTCCCGCCACTTCAGCGTTCACCTCGGTCAGGAACAGCCGGGTTGCCAGTGGCAAGGCTGCGGCATAAAGCGCGCGGCCGCCGATGATCATCACCTCGTCCACAGCACCGACCATGGCCAGTGCCTCGGCAAGCGAAGCAGCCGTTTCGCACTCCGGATGAATCTGTGCGGGATGGGTGGTCACGACGATGTTCCTGCGCCCCGGAAGCGGTCTGCCGATGGAGGCGTGTGTCACACGCCCCATGATGATCGGGTATCCCAGGGTGATGGCGCGAAAGCGCTTGAGATCTGCTGGAAGTTCCCAAGGCAATCCACCTTCCCGGCCGATCACGCCATTGCGCGCGACAGCCACGACAAGATTCATGCGCATTGCCAAGGCTTCTTCAGACGGGCAACGGCAAAAGCACTGGGCGTCATACCGCGATTGGCGCCGGGATTGCGGGGTGCGACTGGTAGCCCTCCAGCGTGAAGTCCTCGTAGCGGAAGTCGAACACCGATTTCCGCGCCGGGTTGAGGCGCATCACCGGAGACGGAAACGGCGTGCGCGACAGCTGCAGATCCGCCTGCTCCAGATGATTCAGGTAAAGATGGGCATCGCCAAGCGTGTGCACGAAATCCCCGGGACGCAGGCCACAAACCTGCGCGATCATCAAGGTCAACAGGGCATAGGAGGCAACATTGAACGGCACGCCGAGGAAAACATCCGCACTGCGCTGGTACATCTGGCAGGACAATTCGCCACCCGCCACATAGAACTGAAACATCACATGGCAGGGAGCGAGGGCCATCTGCGGAATCTCGCCGACATTCCAGGCATTGACGAGGTGGCGTCGGGAATCCGGGTTGGTCTTAAGCGCCTCGATTACCTCACTGATCTGGTCCACCGTGCGGCCATCGGCGGTGTGCCAGCTGCGCCACTGCGCTCCGTACACAGGACCGAGATTGCCTTCGCCGTCGGCCCACTCGTCCCAGATGGTCACGCCATTCTGGTTGAGGTAGGCGGTGTTCGTGCCCCCCTGCAGGAACCACAGCAACTCGTGGATGATGGATTTCAGGTGCAGCTTCTTGGTGGTCAACAAGGGAAAGTGCTCGCGCAAATCGAAGCGCATCTGGTAGCCAAAGACGCTGAGTGTCCCGGTACCGGTGCGGTCATCCTTGCGCACGCCGTGGTCGCGCACATGGCGCAAGAGGTCAAGGTAGGTCTGCATGCGAGGCGGTTCCCTTTCCACGTGGCTGTGATCGTGCGCTCCAGATCAACGCGGCGCCGACCAGTATCATGGGGGCGGACAGAAGCTGCCCCATGGTCAACCAGTCACCCAACAAGAATCCGATATGGGCATCCGGTTCGCGCAGCAACTCGACAGCCGAGCGGAACACGCCGTAACCCAGCAGAAACGCACCCGAGATCCTGCCACGTGGCGCCCCGCGCGCCCACAGCAAATGCAGGATGAGCCACAGAACCACGCCTTCGAGGGCCGCTTCGTAGAGCTGGGACGGGTGGCGGGCGATACCCCCCGCAGCGGGGTCGGTGAACAGGACAGCCCAAGGCAGGTTACTCGCGGCGCCCCACAATTCCTGGTTGATGAAATTGGCCACGCGCCCGAAGAAAAGCCCAATTGGCACCACCGGCAGGACGAAGTCTGTCAGGTCCAGGAAGGCACGGCCGCGGCGACGGGCAAAGAGGCCGAGCGCCAGGATGAAACCAATCACCCCACCATGGAAGGACATCCCGCCGCGCCATACCGCCAGCAGCGCGGCCGGCTCCCGCAGATATTCCATGGGGTTGTAGAACAACACATAGCCCAGACGGCCGCCAAGCACTGCGCCCAGGGCCGCATAGAACACCAGATCCCCCACCTGGTCGGCATCTGCGAGCACGCTCGAAGGGCCTGCGCGGCGGGCCAGGATCAACCAGCCAGCAGCAATCCCGACGAGGTAGGCGAGTCCGTACCAATGGACGGCCACGGGGCCCACGGAGAAAGCGACGGGATCGATGGCAGGGAAGGGCAGCATTCGCGAGCAATGGTATCACGCGCCCCGTGTGAGAGAGGTGCGTTGCCGACGGTCGCGGATTCCTTAAACTTGGTGGCCCTCTGTCATGGAAACCGGCTCATGCGCGTCACGCAGTCCCTGCTCAGAAACCGCCAGCAACGTCCGCATGCCATCGCCACGGAATGCGGTGACCGCACCCGTACCTGGGAGGAATTCGCAGACCGGGTGGCGCGGCTCGCCGGTGCATTGCGCGGCCTCGGGCTGGTCGATGAAGGGCGTGTCGCCATCCTCGCCCTCAACTCCGATCGCTATCTGGAACTGCTTTACGCCACGCCCTGGGGGGGCGGCATCGTTGTGCCCCTGAACACGCGCTGGTCCGAGGCCGAGATCGCTTATGCCCTGGTCGACGCCGGCGTGAGCATCCTGGCGGTGGACAGCCACTTCATGGGTATGGGCGAAGCGCTCCGCCGCGGGAGTGCGAACCCGCTCACCGTGCTGGCCATGGATGATGGGCCGAATTCACTGGACAGTCTCATCACGCGCCACGACCCGGTCGAGGAGCGCGGTCGCGCGCACGATGACATCTCAGGCATCTTCTACACCGGCGGCACCACCGGTCGTTCCAAGGGCGTGATGCTCACCCACATCAACCATGTGACCAACAGCCTGCAGCTGGCGACCATGATGCAGCTGCCGGAGGGGATCTCCTACCTGCATGCCGCCCCGATGTTCCACATCGCAGATGCACTGTGCATCTACATGGTCACCCTCCAGGGCGGGCGGCATGTGATCCTGCCCCGCTTCGAGCCTGCTGCCGTGGCTGAGACGATCGCAAAGCGAGGGGTGAGTGACATCCTGCTGGTACCCACCATGATCCAGATGCTGCTCGACCACCTGCAGGCCCATCCACAGGCATTGCCCAGCCTGCAGCGGCTCTATTACGGCGCCTCTCCCATTCCCGAAGCCACCCTGTTCCGGCTGTTCGATACCTTGCCGGACTGTCTACCGACCCAGCTCTACGGCCAGACCGAGGCCGCTCCCATGATCACCGTGCTCGAGGGCCGCTATCATGTGAAGAGCGGACCCCATGCCGGGCGCCTGCGCGCTGCGGGCAAGGCGATCGCCTGCGTGGAACTGAAGATTGTCGATGAGCAGGATCAGGAAGTGCCGCGCGGCACGGTGGGTGAAGTGGTGGCCCGCGGCCCCAACATCATGAAAGGCTACTGGGGGATGTCCGAGCAGACGGCGCAGACGCTACGCGGTGGCTGGCTGCATACCGGGGACGCCGCCTGGATGGATGAAGAAGGCTTCATCTTCATCAGCGATCGCCTGAAAGACATGATCATCAGCGGTGGAGAGAACGTCTATTCGACGGAAGTGGAGAACGCGCTCTTCCTGCATCCCTCGGTGGCGCAGTGCGCGGTCATCGGCATTCCGGACGAGAAATGGGGCGAGCGCGTGCACGCGGTAGTCGTGCCGAAACCGGGTGCGGCGCGGGATGCGGCGGCCCTCATGGCCCACTGCCGCACCTTGATTGCCGACTTCAAATGTCCCCGTTCGGTGGAGTTCCGCGAGGATCCCCTGCCGCTCTCGGGCGCGGGCAAGATCCTGAAGACAGAGTTGCGGCAGCCCTACTGGGCGGATCGAGGACGCAGCGTCAACTGAGCGGCGGGTACACTCACTCCAGGGTGAAGCGTACCTTCCCCAAGGGGCCGTAATCGACCTCGTAAATGCCGGAAACACCGGGATGAATTCCGGTGAGGTTGCCGGGAATGATGATCTGGCCCACCTCCAGGCCCTGCCCTTCGACGAGCGCGTACTCGTTCACCACCCATAGCACGCTCGCCCAGAGATCCGGCTTGTCGGCGCTCACCACGCGCTCACCGATGATCTTGCCAGCATGGCGCGCAGTGACCGGCACCCGGTTCACATCCACCGTCTCCGCTGCCACCGCCGTGCCCAGCAGCACTTTCCTCGTGGCGATGTTGTGCGGGATGAGGGCCCGGCGCAGGCGCGGCAGATCCTGCTTCATGGCTTCGAGCTCCGCGAGCGCGCCGTCCGGCAGCTCGATCGCGGGACGCAGGCGACACACGGCCGCCTTGAGTGCCGCCACATCCGCCAGCCGCTGCTTCACCGGCGAACAGAACTCAAAGGCGATTTCAGCCTCCACCAGTGGCGCAACAAAGGTGTTGAGCGGCACATCGCCCGGGGCCTGCAGGAGCCCCTCCGCGTAGAGCACCCCGCCAATCGGGGCCACGGGAATGAATCCGCCCTTGTAGCCGCCCACCCGTTGCCCGGCGGCCAGTCTTGCCTTCAAGTAGGCACGCTGTACGGCGAGCAGATCGGCGTCCGTCAGCGCAGGGTATTCCCGCCCCAGTTCGGGATACGGCTCCCGCGCGGCTTCGGCCGCCAGCAGACGCTCAGCCAGCTCAGTCGCCTCAGGCACGGAAGTGGCGGCCAGTCCTGCGACGGACCACAGCAGCAGAAAAAACATCGCGGCGGTTTTCATGACAGACCCTGCTTGTGAGGCTTGCGTGGGCTCGGCACTATACCAGCGATGTGCGGCCAGCCTGCGCACGCTCACCCAACCGGGAAGATCACATGAGTTCAGTCGCGCCACTCAAGTCAACGCTGCCGTCCCCGCCCGGCCCCAGCCCCTGGCGCGCGCTGCGCGCCTATGGCCGGGACCCCGCCGATTACATGTACCAGCTCTTCCTGGAGTACGGCGAAGTGGCAGTGTGGCGCGGACTGATCACGGTCTACGCGCTCAACAATCCCGAGGATGTCAGGCGCGTCCTGAGCCAGGCACATCCGGCCTATACCAAGGACCTGTACGACTACCGGGTACTCAAGCAGACCCTGGGCAATGGCCTCGTCACCAACGATGGCGAGGACTGGGCCAGGCAGCGCAAACTGATGCAGCCCATGTTCCACCACAAGGTGGTGAACGCGTTTGACGAGGCAATCAACGGCTTCACAAGCACCTTGGCCTCCCAGTGGGACCAGCTCGGCCCCGACCAACCGGTGGCCCTCGAACGTGACATGAGCCGTGTGACCTTCCAGATCGTGGCGGGCACCTTGTTTGGATCGGCCATCGACGAGCACGCCGGCGAGATGACCGACATCCTCGATGTCATCAACATCAACACCAAGACGCTCGATGCCTTCTTCACGCTGTATCCCCGCATCCCGACCCCGCACAACCTCAAATTCCGCAAGGTGATGTCGCGTCTGGATCACATCATCTACAAGGTGATCAATGCGCGTCGCGCCAAGGGAGTACAGACCCGCGACCTGCTCGATCGTCTGCTGTCGGTGCGCGATGAACAGAGTGGGCAGGGCATGGAAGAAAAGCAGATTCGGGACGAAGTCGTCACCCTGATGCTGGCGGGACACGAGACCTCGGCGACCGCCCTGCAGTGGACTTTCTACGCCCTCTCGAATTATCCGGAGGTGGAGGCGCAACTGTTGGAAGAGCTTGATCGCGTGCTCGGGGGCAGGCCCGCCACTGCCGCGGATCTGGCACAGCTGCCGTACCTGAAGCAGGTGGTGCAGGAAACCATGCGGCTCTTTCCGCCGGTGTGGGGTATCGCCCGCAAGAGCGTGGAGGCCCAGGAATTCGGGGGCTACCAGTTGCCCGCCGGGGCGTATCTCGCGATCACACCCTACGCCCTGCACCGTCACCCCGAGCACTGGCCGGACCCGGCACGTTTCGACCCGTCGCGCTTCAGCCCGCAGAACAGCCAAGGCAGACACCCTTACAGTTACATCCCTTTTGCCGCAGGCCCGCGTACCTGCATCGGCGTCGGCATGTCCATGCTCGAAATCCAGCTCATCCTGGCCCAGCTGCTGCAGCGCTATCGCGTGCGCATGCTGCCCGGCCATCCGGTCGTCCCCCATGCGACCATCACCTACCGACCACGCTTCGGCATGAAGGTGCTGATTGAGAAACGCAGGAGCACGCACTGATGACCCGCCCACTTCGTTTCGGCCTCTGGTATTCCCTGCGCAACCCGGAGCCCTGGCACCGCCCCGAGACCGAGATCTACGCCGGCACCCTGCGGCAGATCGCGTGGGCCGAAAAGATCGGCTACGACGATGTCTGGCTGACGGAGCATCATTTCTGCGAGGACGGGCATGCACCCTCCATCCTGCCGCTGGCCTCGGCTGTGGCGGTGGCCACCCGGCGCATCCGCATCGGGACCAGCGTGCTGCTGCTCCCGCTGCATCACCCGGTGCGGGTGGCCGAGGATGCCGCCACCATCGATATCCTCTCCAATGGCCGCTTCGATCTGGGCGTGGGCATCGGGTATCGGCCCCAGGAGTTCGACGGCTTCGGCATCAGCCTGAAGACGCGCGGGGCCCGCGTGGACGAGGGCCTGGCCATCATCCGGGCTCTGTGGCAGGGCCAAACCGTCGATCACGCCGGAAAGTACTATCAGGTGAAGGGCGCAAAACTTGCGCCGCGCTCGGTGCAGGACCCCATGCCCTTGTGGGTGGGTGGCTTCGCCCCGGCTTCGGCCCGGCGTGCCGCAACCCTGGGTGACGGCTACCTGGGCACCGGCGAAATGGCCGAACTGGTGCGCATCTACCACGAGACTCGCGCGGAGCTTGGCTTGCCCGGCCCGGGCCGTACCGCCGGCGGACACTTCTGGCTCATCGTCTCGAATACGCCCGAGAAAACCTTCGAGCAGGTGGCGCCCCATGTGCTGTACCAGATTCGCATGTACAACCAGTGGCTGGCCGAGGCCGGCCAAGCCCTCTTCCCCGAGGTGACGAACCCGGCGCAGCTCGCCGAGATGGGGATCCTCTCCGTCGTCACCCCGACGCAGGCCACGGACATGATTGGGGCCTATGCCGAAGCCACGGGCATAGAGCGTTACTACACCTGGACGGTTCCGCCCGGCATGCAGGAATCGGCCATGGATGAGTACCTGCAGCTTTTCGCCGAAGAGGTGATGCCGCATTTCCGGTAAAGGCTTAAAGCTTCTTAAACCCGGCAAGAACCGCAGGTGAAATCATGCCTGCGCGAGGATTGCCGGAAGTGGGCTGCTGCCGGTTCCGTGGACACCACCTTAAGCTTCTAAAGCTTCCTCGAACTGTACCGGACTGACATAACCCAGTGTCGAATGCCGCCGGGTTGGGTTATAGAACCGTTCGATGTAATCGAATACGTCAGACCTTGCTTCCGACCTCGTGCGGTACACCTTGCGAGCCGTGCGCTCTGTTTTCAGCGAACTGAAGAAGCTCTCCATCGCCGAGTTGTCCCAGACTTCCCCTGCACGGCTCATACTGCAGGTAATCCCCTGCTCGGTCAGCAGACTCTGGAAGTGCGTACTCGTGTACTGGCTTCCCTGATCCGAATGATGCAGCAGGGCCTCAGGCTTTCCTCTTCGCCACACCGCCATCATCAGTGCGTCCGCCACCAGCTGGGAAGTCATGTTGTCTTGCATCGACCACCCCACGGCGCGACGCGAGAACAGATCCAGCACCACCGCCACATACAACCATCCCTCGGCCGTCCAGAGGTAGGTGAAGTCGGCCACCCATTTCTGGTTGGGCGACTCCGCCTGGAATTGCCGGTCCAGAACATTGTCTGCAATGACACTGCGTTCACCCAGATCCCTGGGCAGCCCTCTGCGTTTGGGCCTCGCCCGCAAGGCCTGAAGACGCATCAAACGCTCGATACGGTGCAAACCACAGTCATGACCCGAGGCCAGCACATCACGCCAGACGCGGCGGGCCCCATAGGTCCTGTCGCTCCCCACAAAACTCTGGCGGACCAGAGCCCCCAGCGCTTCGTCACTATGGCTGCGGCGGCTTCTCGGCCGGCTCAACCAGCCATAGAACCCACTCCGCGAGACACCGAGCGCCTCGCACATCAATCCAACTGGCCAGATCCCTCGGTGCTTCACCACAAAGCCGAATTTCACATCGACTCCTTCGCGAAGTAGGCAGCGGCTTTTTTTAGGATGTCGCGCTCCATCCTCAGCTTCGCAACCTCTTTGCGCAGCTGCGCAATCTCCGCCTGCTCCGGCTTCATGACCCCTTTGCCGGGGAAAGCATCCTTGGGATCTTGTGCCAGCTCACGCATCCATCTGCGCAAGACCGATTCCACAACCTCCAAATCACGGGCTGCCTGCGCAACCGCCACCCCACGCTCCGTCACCAGCTTGACGGCCTCGACCTTGAACTCTCGGCTGAACAGCCTTCTCGTCCTCATGCGCCACCTCCAGTTTCACCTGCTCACCTTAACAAGGTGTCCACGGAACCGGTAGCAGCCCAGAAGGACCGATACAAGGTGGCGCTTCAAGCGGTTCGTGAGGACACCCGGGAATGGTGGGAGGAGTGTCTGGACCGGGATTCAGACGAACTGGACGAAGATGAGGAGATCCCCGCCGCAGATGCGGATGGGCTCCGCGGATTCCTGGAGACGAAAATCCTTCCCTGGTACGAAACCCGGAGGAAAGAACTTCTGAACCGCCCCTTGATCAGGGACCAGGCATTTGGAGAAGCGCTGGAGCCGGTGAAGCTGGAGCGACTCAGTCGTTATGAGGTCCATCTTGATCGTAAACTCGAGCGGACGTTGGCCATGCTTGTGCGATTGAGGCAGATGCGGAGCGTCGGCGACTACGAATAATTCTGTTTCGCAAAAATCGGACTTGGGAGGCCATTGCGACTTTGCAGTAGTGGAACGAACGTACATCGAGTGCAGCCAGTTTCCAGGAATGTTCGGTCTCAGTTCGGGGCCAACGTCACTTGTAACGCGGGGTCCCGTAAGTAGCGGGGCAACTCTCGGGGCAACAATCAAAAATAAAATCGAGAAGATTCCATTTAAACAACAAGTAAGAGCATTTATTCGATACCCTCATCCGCTTGGTCCTCCGAGACTACTGTGCTCCCCAGGGGTGATCGATCACGTAGAGCCAGCGGCCATCAGCCTGTTGGCGCACGATCTCCACAGTGCGCCCGGTGTGGGTGAAGGGCTGCCCATCGGCCCCCGTCCCGGTCAAGGTCCACTCATTGCTGAGCAAAGCCAGTTCGCCCTGCGGGATGGCGTAACGGGTTTCCAGCTTCAGCTTGCCACCGGTGCCGAGGAAATCCCGCAGGCCATCGATCAGCCCGGCGCGGTCCTTCACGTACTGGCCGGGGCCCCGTACGAAGGTCGCTGAATCTTCATACAAGGCCAGCAAACCCTCGAGGTCGCCTGCGTTGAAACGCTCCTCGAACAGTCTGTGGGCAATTTCCGGTGCTTGAGTCATGTCATGTCTCCCTATGGCTGGAACTCGAGTCTAGCTCAGTCATGGCGCCAGCCCACGCGGGAAATCCACGCACCACGACAAGCCATCCTCCTTGTCAGTTGCACGGCAACTTACCATCCCGGCATCTCACAATGACCGTCAGGCTGCGCGCATCGTTGGAATGAGTGTGCCGCGTACCAGTTCGATGAGCTGCTGCCGAAAATCAGGAATCGCCCCAAGCAATGGGATGGAGTGCAGCAGTCGCAGCGACGCGTAGAACGCGCGGTCACGCTCGAAGCGCGCACGCTCCTCTGCGGGCAAGCCTTCCCAGTAGTGTGCCTGGAAGCGGTCCAGGAACTCGGTGCCTGCCTCATTCGGCAGCTTCGTCACCCGCTCGCAGATGCCGACCATTGGCGAGTAGATCGTCTCGATGAGCCCAAGGTCAAAGAGTGGTGAGCCACGCGAGAAGTCGCCCATGTCGATGACGATGGGTTCGCCATCGCGGATCATCACGTTCCCGCCATGGAGATCGAAGTGAACGCAGGTCCCGGCGTTCGGGATCGCGTCGAGCTTGGCACGCAGGAAGGGTATGTCTGCCGGGTCGAGCAGCGGCGCCAGCTGCTCCAGCCAGCCTTACGCATCGGCCTTGATGTCGGGGAAGACCATCGGGTCGGCTTGCGTGTCGTGGATCGTTCGGGCCAGTGCCGCCAGAAGCCGGGCGTGGTCGTCCAGCTGGTCGGGATATCGGCGCATCAGTGCAGCGATTGAATCGGCGCCGAGCATCTCGTAGGTGATCCCATAGCGGTCGCCGCTCGCGACAACGTCCAGCGAAATCGCCGTCGGGACACCCGCGACAAAGGCCGCCCGCGAGAACTTTTTCTCCTTTTCGACGACCGCAGGGTCGACCCCCTGCCGGTAGAGCTTCACGATCGTCTCATCGTCCACCCGGAAGACCTCGCCGAAGACGCCCTCGGAAAGGAATTCCAGTCCCTCCACGGAGATCTCGCGCAGCTTGTCGCGCACGGTCACGAGCTGATCAAGGCCGCTGAGCTCGAAGACGCGCCGCACTTCGGGCTGCACGTTCACCAGCTCGACTCCACCGCCGCGCGGCAGGAGTCGCTTGTGCTGGGTGAGGATCACGCGGATCCCGCCGCTGGACACAAAGGGGCAGGCCCCCAGATCGAGGATGAGTAAGCGCAGATCAGCGTCGCCGGGGACGGCCGCAGCCAGGACCTCTGCCGAGCTTGCGTCGAGCCTGCCGCCAAGGCGCAGCGTGGTTGTCGCGCCCTCGCGGGCTGCGACGATATCGAGTGTGGCCATAGGGCCTCCCGGCTGCGGAGTGGACGGTCAGGCCAGTCTAGCGGTTGCAGGCGCCCCAGCAAGCTTGGGCACGCCTTGGACGCACGTGCGAGAGGTCTGAACGGTGCCTACCTTCCGTACCGTGCTGGAGTGTCTATCCTGCCGGGGAGTAGCATGCAGCCATTGCCGCATGCGAGGAATCGAGATGGCCGCGCGACCAGACCTCATCCCCAGTGCCTCTCCCGACAGCCTCTGGCGCAAGCTCGCGTGGCTGCTTGCCGCGCTCACCTGCATCGCGTTTGGCCTGATGGCCATGCAGTTCCCCTTCGCGCTGCGCAGTGGTGATGCCGGGATCTGGGCGGCGCTGCAGTCCTTGCTGACCGGTGCGGATTACAGTGTGGGACCCGGGTCTGCGCACGAGATGTACCCGGTGTATCAGCGTGCGCTCACCGCGATGAGTTCTCATACAGCGCTTGGCGGGCTTGCCCTCGCACTGGGTGTCTCACAGTTCATCCCGGCCCTGCGGCGACGTCACCCCGCGCTGCATCGGGCCTCGGGGCTTCTGGTCATGCTGGCCGTGACGGTCTCCATGATCGGCGCACTCGCCTATCTGGCTGCAACACCGCTGGACGAGATATATGCCAGTCCATCGTTCGGCCTTGCTCTCTGGGCGCTCAGCATTGCTGCACTGACCTATCTCGGGCTTGCCCTCCTCGCCTTGCGCCTCCGGGATTTTCGTTCGCATCTGGGATTCATGGCCCTGATGATGTCCACCTTGCTCACCGCGCCGTTGCTGCGCATGGAGTGGGCGGCATTCGGTGCGGTGATGTCATGGGACATGCGCACCGTCAACCAGGGTGTCACACCGTTCCTGGGGCTGGCGACAGTGCTGCTGATGATGCTGTGGATGCATTTTGTCGGGACGCACGACCTGCCCGCACGGCCGCGGAGCGCCATTCGCGTGCGCTGGGTCGTCGTGGCCTCAGCCGCGGCGGGCGTGGTGCTGATGCATGAGGTGGTGCTGGCACCGCTGGGAGTTGATCTGCTGGTGGGATGGCGGGAGCCCGCCGAACGTTTTCCGCGGCACGGCCTGCTCTGGGGCCTGTCCGCACTCATGGTGCTCGCGCGCTTGCCGGTCGAGCTGCCGCGCGTGCAGGCGGGCGGGAAACCGCGCGCGATGACTACCGTCCTGGCCGGCGTGAATGCGGTGGGAGCAATGGTCCTCGGGGCCTACTGGCCGGATACGGGCATAGACGGTATCGGCCTCAGCTTGTTCTGGCCGTCATTCGGACTCATCAGCCTCTGTCTGATAGTGGCCGGTCAGGTCTCGGCACGCCTCGATGCACCGTGGTCGCTGTGCTGGTTGCTGCTCATGGTGATGCCCGCGAGCTGGCCCGCGCTGATCATGGTGGCCTGGCTTACGGAACAGTCCTACACCATTGGGCTGTGGCTGGCCTGCACCATCGGCCTGAGCGCAGCCGCTGCAATCGCCCTGATCCTTGCCTATTCGGTGCGCCTGCCATTTCCCTCTCGCATCAGATAGCAGACTGCGCCTGATCCGCGTCAGCGGGGGGTTGGCTGACTGATATCCAATGATCTGCCCCGGTGGGTTTCCAGCACAGTATGATTGCGTGCTTGGGTCGCGCATGCCACCGACCTTCCCCTCCTTTCCAACAGTAAATGAGAGTGTGTCCATGACTTCGTTGTTTTCGCCTTTGACCTTCAATCGCGGTCCCGCCATGAAGAATCGCTTCATGCTCGCCCCACTCACCAACCAACAGAGCCACGAAGATGGCGTCTGCTCCGAAGAAGAATTCAAATGGCTCACGAAGCGGGCTGAGGGTGGATTCGGACTCACCATGACCAGCGCCGCCCATGTGCAGGCCGAGGGCAAGGGCTTCCCTGGCCAGATGGGGATCTTTTCCGATGACCACCTGCCCGGACTCACCCGTCTCGCCAAGGCCATCAAGGCCAACGACAGCGTTTCCATCGTACAGCTCTACCACGGGGGGATGCGCGCTCCAAAGGAGCTCATCGGCATGCAGCCGCTTTCCGCCTCGGACAACGAGAAGTGGGGCGCACGCGCCATGACCACTGCCGAAGTGGGAGCCATGATCGAAGCCTTCATCCGCGGCGCGCAGCGCGCCGAGCAGGCGGGCTTCGATGGCGTGGAGCTGCACGGTGCCCACGGTTACATTCTTGCGCAGTTCCTGTCGCCGGAGATCAACCAGCGCACGGACAAGTTTGGTGGGTCGCTCGCCAACCGCCAGCGCCTCATCTTCGATATCCTCGAGGGGATCCGCAAAGGCTGCGGGAGCAATTTCATGGTGGGTGTCCGTCTGTCGCCGGAGCGCTTCGGCATGAAGCTGCCCGAGGTGGTGCAGGTGGCAGATCAACTCATGCGCGAGGAGCTCATCGAGTTCCTGGACATGTCCATGTGGGATGTCTTCAAGATGCCGGAAGACGGCGTGAGCCAGGGCAAGACCCTGCTGTCCCACTTCACGGAGCTGGACCGCAAGGGCTGCCGGCTGGGTGTCGCCGGCAAGCTGAAGACGCCGGCCGAGTGCCAGCGTGCGATGGACGCCGGGGTGGACTGGGTGATGCTCGG
>Ga0194116_10004843_pt1 | contig 15119 bp, 20 predicted proteins | sample TA2MahsurfametaG_4_FD_148617 | JGI IMG/M metagenome (GOLD analysis project Ga0194116, IMG submission 148617) | Freshwater microbial communities from Lake Tanganyika, Tanzania - TA2015008 Mahale S9 surface | ecosystem: Environmental > Aquatic > Freshwater > Lake | place: Tanzania: Lake...
TCTTTAAATCCCCCCCCTACTTTTTAAAAAAGTATTTAAAGATAATATAATAGAAATATAAAAATATGAGTAGTTTTTTTAGAGGTGATTATGTTTCTTCAAAAGAAGCAGCAGAAAAATTGGGTGTTCATTTTCAAACTTTAAGAAATTGGGATAGAGAAGGTAAGATAAAAACAATAAGATCTCCAGGAGGAAAAAGATTTTATGATGTAAAAAGTTTTTTAGAAAAAACAGATAAATATGATAAAGATAATGACAAAATAGAAGAAGAAAAAGATGAAAGAAAAAAAATATGTTATTGTCGTGTTAGTTCTTATTCTCAAAAAGAAGAATTAATGCATCAAGTAGATTATATGAAATTAAAATATCCAGAACATGAAATATTAACTGATATTGGAAGTGGAATAAATTTTAATAGAGGAAATTTAAAAAAAATAATAAATTTTGGTATAAAAAATAATTTAGAAGAATTGGTAATTGCTTATAAAGATAGATTATGTAGAATTGGTTATGATTTAATTGAATATATACTAAAAGAATATTCAAATACAAAAATTATAATAGAGAAAGATGAAGATAAAAGTCCAGAAAAAGAACTAACAGATGATTTATTAGAAATAATAACTGTATTTAGTTCGAGATTATATGGAATGAGATCTTATAAAATACCTGAAAAAGACAAAAAATAGGATTATACGGTTTTATACGGTTTTAATCAACTGTTAACTAGCCCCCTTTCAAAAAGGGGCTAACCCCCAAACACCAGCCTATATTCTTCAAAAATGCAAGCGTTTTGGGGCTAGCACTTTTGCTCTAATCATATTCTAAATTTTGCAAAGCAAAATTCAGAATTTATTTGAGAGAAAAGGGTTAATTCGATATTTTATTCTTCACATACACCAATATTTCCGCATATTTCTTCTCTAATTTCGCCAAAGATTTATCATTCACATCCAATTTCTCCAAAGTTATCCGCTCAATTATTTTAAATTCATTGCTAATTTCGTCAATATCAACCGTCTGATTTGTCATTACTGATTGAATATTTTGAAATTTATTTAAATAATAGGCTCGTAATTCCGCCAAATATTTCGCAATTGTTTCTTTGATCTCGTCAAAATTCTCAATATCAAGCCCCTCTATTTCCAGCGGCATGTTATAGGTTTGAAAATCTGTGTTTATTGATTTGATATAATCCGCCATATCAACTTTGAAAACATCCCCAATAATTTCCAGAAATTTCATGTCACTTAAGACCTCATGAGCCGTCAATTCCAGTAAAAGATTCGGCTTTATATTCTCCAATGACCGCCCTAAAATCTTATTTAATTCCATAAAATTTAAGTGTGATTTCTGGAATTTTTCTTTCTTCCCCGCAATGCATTTTTTTATTGCGTGTATTTCTTTAATAATTTGGCTCATATATATTATTATTATAAATTAAACGCAAATTTCTATTTTTTTCTATTCTTATACTATGTGCTCGAAGTTATCATTTTACTTTAATAAAAATGACCCAGAATTCAAATCTAAAGAAGTGATAGTTCATATAAATTCGTATAGCGAATTTATAATGAATGAAATTTTTAATTTTGCATTGCAAAATTAAAAATTTTACAAGAATCACCATATATCGCTCATTGGTTTATAACCACTCCTATTTATGATAGTAAAGCCAAAGTTATTGGCTACAAAGCCACCGATGACTATATACAACAAGTCGGAACCGGAAAATATTTAGTGCGTTATCTAAATACATACTTTATAAATGGGAAAGGCACCATCTCTTGGCAATATGCCGCCGTAAATGACCAGCCTAATCCTTACTATCCTCTCGGAATTACTGCAAAAGCCCGCATAACTTCTGCAACAGGTGATTATGTTAATGCCAATGGTTGTGTTAAATTGACACCTAAAGCTGATGGTCGCCGAGATGTAGTTATTTCATACAAATCATAATTTATACATTTTGATTTTTTGTTTTCATTGGAATACTCCAATTTTTTCCGTATAAATAAACATAATAACTTTCTTCAGGGACGGGAAATTTTCTTCCTCTCCATTCCTTTTCAGTTAATTTCTGAATATGTGGCAATAATTCATCACATAATCCTCCAACTTTTGATATACATTTTTTACCAACTTTAACATTTTCAATATCTATTAATTGTCCATTTTTTAAAAATGATAATAAATGACCATTTATTGCTAGAATATAATTGTAAATTAAATAATATCCGCGATTCACTAATTCAGGTATGCATTTTTCTACAAATTCATTGTATTGTGATTCTTCCATGCCAATATCTATATCGTCATCCCAATCTATTAAATCTCCGCTTCTGTAAAGACCTAATGCGGTTCCTTCCGAAAAATAGTATCGAATACCTTGTTTTTTACAAATATTATCTATTTCAGACATAATTTCAAAACATTTATCTTTATTTATAAAATTAATTCTTCTATATATTTTTACAAAAAATTTTATAAATTCAACTATAAAAACAATTATAATTATTCCAATCAATATAATAAAAAATTTTAATATTTTATTCATTTTTATATTATTATACAATATAAAAATATTTAAAAAATTTTTTATACAATATAAAAATATTTAACAAATTTTTTATACAATATAAAAATATTTAACGAATATTATAAAATGAATAACGAACAACGTATAGCTATTTTACAAGAAATTATAAAAACAAATATAATTTTGGATTTAATGGGTACTATATTTTTCAGTTGTTTTATTAAAGAATACTTATTTTTAATTCCATTCTTATTGTTAAGTTATTATGGAAATAAAACGTTAAATAATTATATTTTATCTATGTATCAAATAAAAATAATTGTTTCTATATATATCAATATTTATCTATTTTATGCTGAGAATCGTCTTTGGATAAAAATTGCATTTATAACATATAATCCGATATTATTTTGGTATCTTAATACAATTTGGACAATGTGTTTTCGATTACGTAATAGAGAAGAAATTGAGAATTTTTTATTTCCTCAAAATTCTTTATAAATTTATTTAACTTCATACTTGGAATATCGATATTTTTTCCAAAAACTTGAATCATGTGGATTTGATAAAAGTCTATATGGATGACCAAATGCAATATTGAATTCTTCTATACATTTTTTCTGAAATTCACGTTTATCAATTGCCTTCCAAAGTTCTATAGATTTCCATGTATGTACAATTGTAATCTCACCTGGATTATTGTCATTTAACCATACTTCTTTTGTTAAAAAAGGAAAATGGGCAATATCATTATTGATTGATTCTCTTAATGTCCAAATATTATAGTCAGCTCTAATAAATTCATCTACAAATTCTGGTTTAGTATAAAATTGTAGAATTTCTACTGGTAAATGTTCTCCTTCTATATAATTTGCACCTTTATAGCCTTTTTTAAATGTTAGTGTAAATTCTGTGTTATCTCTTAAATTAATATCATTTACTGATACTATTTTGGACCAGTTTATATTATATTTTGACAAATCTACAATAGTATCACATTCAAATTCACCATCAATAAATGTAACATAAATTTTATTACATAAATGATGAGCAAATGCATCTTCATATATTTTTTTTCCACCTAAAATCCAAACATCAGAATACGTATCTTTTTGACATCCTTGAAGTGCTTGTTCAAATGTATCAAAATATAATACATAATCTATTTTATTTTCAGAATTTAATTTATCAGAATCTCTAGCAATCACATAAATTAATTCACTAGAAATATTTAATTGTAAAAAATCTATAAAAGATTTATATCCCATAATTAAAATATTTTTTACTATTGTAGGAAAATATGAATTTGTTGTAACTTTACGAACAAAATAGTCTGTATCTTTTTTAAAATTCCATGGCAATAATTTTTTATTACCTATTCCACCATTTTTATCTGTTGCCAAAATAACATTAAATTTTTTCATATTATTATTTAGATTAAAATATTATTGCGTTTTTTTATTATTATTTTCTTAACATTATATATGGTACATACGTCTGATTTGAATAAATCAATTTCTAAGAATAATTTAGAAAAAAATAATACTGTTTTTCCTCTTTGCGGATGTGAAAGTTTAAGGAAATTATTTTATGAAAAAACGAAATCACTAAAAACAAATACTAAATCAATTCCACCAAATTCAGTTAAAAAAATAAAAATCCCAAATAATCCATATTTGTCATCTATAACAGGTAAATATGCATTTGATCTATCTAAAATTAAAGATTTTAGCCTTTATTTTTGGAAATCAACTGATGATCCATCTATAAATGAAGCGATACAACTATTGATTGAACAACGGGCTAGTTCATCTCCATATGATTGGCCTGAATACTATAAAGAACAGACATTAAATGCATTAACACAATATACATCATTTTTAAATAAATCATCATCTATAACGGAATCTTACCAAAAATCTGATATTGTATGTATTTTATTTGATACAGTTCAAGAAAGTGAAATTGGTGCAATAACTCCTCTAGGAACATTATATAATGATCCAGTTCTTCTTGGTAATAAATTGATACTTTATATTAATAATCGTTTAATTTCAGATGAAAATATAACACAGGGTGGAATATATTATACTACATTGATTCATGAGTTTGGACATGCATTTGGATTAAGTCATTCATTTTCAAATGAAGAAGGTTCAACAATTATGCCTGGTATTGGAAATATCCAATGTTCTGAATCGGGTTTATGTAGAGGTTCTAGTTTTTATTATCCTTCAATTGCTGGATATATCAATAATTCTGGATTTAATAGTGTAATGAGTTATAATTGGTATGAATTTTTTAATGCATCACTTCCAAACTTTTCAACTTATACAATTGGATATCCACAAACAATTATGCCATTAGATGCTTCTGCATTACGATGGATGTATAATCTCAAAAGTGCTGGTAATGCATTTGTTTCAAAATATGGTGTTAAAGTTATTAATCCAGCTCTGGATGAACAAAAAACTCAAATGATTGTTGGTAAAAATCAGGAAATAACTTTTGGTTCAAATTGTAATGATATAAACTTTTATTTCTCTAATAATTCTTTTAGTTTTAATAATTTGCAACCAGTTAAATATCAATATAATCGTATAATTGAAAAATCAGGAACATTCTATCCTCAAGATTTATGTTCAAGTGTTGCAAAACTTAATTTTAAAAATACAGGAACATCCAATATATTTATAGAAAAGAATGGGTTGAAAACGAATTTGACTTTGAATTGTGTTAGTATTACTATATTGAATATTTATATTATTGATTTGAAAAGTAACTATTCTATAAATGGATGCACTTATACAGATAAGAAGACAGGTAAAAGTATGAAAATTTGTAATAAATCAGGTGCAAAAATAAATGTATTTTTTAACAAATAATAAAATTTATAAAATGCATAATTTTATTGCTTCACAAGCATCTACTGGATTATTCCTATCCATTAATTTCGCGATAAGTTCCAAATAATAAATATCCATTAAACGAGAACAAGTTTCGTAATAATTTTCAGACACATCTTCGCAGAAATTTTCCGCGAAATTGATTAAATCGAATAATGTATGATTTTTGTTTAAAAATCCATCAATTCTTATGGACGCATATTGGCAAAATGTGCAATCAGTTATATTATTCTGTGGAATACTACAAATATGCATGTCAGAACAAATAATGCTGGAATCCTCTTTTTTTGAAATCATACGAATCAGTCTTTTAGAATTTTCTTTTATCATATTATGACATTCAATTTGTCTTTTTCTAGGTAATGTTTCACAAATATTTTTCATAATATAAATTGCATCTTTTTCAGCAGTTAAATTTGAAATTTTTTCTTCAGAATGAGCAACTATATAATTACATATTCCACATTCATCATTTGGTAATTCAATCTTTTTATGACTATTGATAATTGGTCTGGAAATTGATGGAAAATGTATAAGAATTCCGGAAGTAACTCCAATAATCATAAAAAGTAATACAAGTTTTAGCATTTTTTTTATATTATAAACATCTCTTTAATATTTCAATTTTTTATATTAGTAATATTTATGGTAATCGTATTCAATATAATAGAATCTCAAAAAATTATAGATAAAGAAATTACTGAATTAGACAACAAATCTAATAAAGATATTGATGATTTATACGCAAAAGAATTAGAAAAATCAGACCCAAAAGTTAATTTTTTATATCAAATATTTGAAAAAGCATATAAAAATAAGTTATTCATTGAAAATTTATTATCATTATTAAAAAAATATAAATTTCCTATTAGTTATTTATCATATGTAGATGATATTGAATATATAAAGAATTTAGGATATAATGTAGTGAATCAAATTGGTAAAGGTGGATATGGAACTGTTTATTTAGCGAAAAAAAATAAAAATAAATATGCGATTAAAATGCAAAAATTTAACTATTATTATCAAGAATATTATTATCAAGAATATTTAGGCGGAATAGAAAAATTTTTAGAACAAAATATAACCGAATATGAAAAATTAAAGAAATTAAATAAATATTCAATTTCACCAAAAGTATATGATATTAAATTTGCTTTTAATAAAAATAAAATGGAGGTATATTCTTTCATTATTATGGATTATCTTGATGGAATAACTTTACAAGAATATACACAAAAGAAAGGTGAGTTAGATGATTCAGATAAGAAAAAATTAAATGAAAAAATTACAAAATTACATGCATTAGGTATATATCATCGAGATTTACATGATAGGAATATTATTGTTATAAAAAAAGGTAAAAAAATAGATTTTATGATTATTGATATGGGTTTAGCCAAATCTAGTAAAAATATTCTTAATAATGCGAATGAATATAATAAATTTTTTATAAAAGGTTTTGTAGAAAAAAAACCGAATGAAAATAATAAATTATTTAATAAATTATATATTTCAATTGCAAATTCCGTTAAAAAAGGTCAGATTGATGTAATTTTATCTTAAATATCCTTACGTATTCCAACAGCAGTTAATTGTGTTGGACATCCATATTTATTCAAGGTTAAATATCGAACTGTTAGCATTTTTCCAAGAAATAATTTTTTGAAATTTTTTTCTGCATCTTGAAATAATTTGCGGCGGAATTCTCTGGTTCCTTGTGGTCGCACATTAAATGTATCTTTTGTTCCATCTTTTTTTGTATAATAACATTTCCAAAGAATTGTTCCAATATCTTCACCTTGTGCTTCTTCGTATCCACAAATTTCAAATTCATCGTCTTGAAATGCTTTGAATTTCATTAAATCATTACTTCTGAATCCAAGTAAATATGGTCCGACTTTGTTACGTAGAATCAAGCCTTCAAAGCCTTTTTCAACATAATAGTCATGAAGTTCTTTCACTTTTGATTTCGTAGGGCATTCTTTGGTTTCAACATTGACAAGTTTTTTGAACTTCTTTTTTTTGAAAATTTCATCCAATATTTTCTTCCTGTCTTCATAACCCAGTTCTTTGTTTTCTGGGTCATACATATCATAAATATGGTAATCTATAAGTTTGAGCTTTGCATCTTTTTCTGGATCTTCGGTTTCATCCATACGAACACAACCGGAAATTTCCTCAAATGGAATTTTCGTGGTAAATAATTCTCCATCTGCGTAAATATTGGGATATCCCAATTTTTTTGCAATTTCAAAGAATTTCTCCAGTTCAGGCACCAAATGGTCCATTCCCTTGTATTCCATTCCATTCCGGCTCATAAATGTTATACCTCCTTTCTTATTAGGATGCGTCATACATCGGATTCCATCCATTTTTGGTTGAACAAAACAGGGAAATACTATTCCACTCTTCTTTTTAGCATCTTGATCGAATTTATTCGCCAACATTGGATATACTTTTTCTTCAATATTGTCTGCATCTGTAGAATACCCGTCTTTTTCAATTTTATCTTTATATTTACGGTCAGCTTCACTAACTGCTTGTTCAAAAACAGTAGTCTCATTTTTTTTCCCAATATTTTTGCCAGTGGTTATTATCCTATGGCTAATATTCATTTTCCCATCTACATATCCATTTTGGGTTTCAATGGTGGCAGTTTTGTCTGGATTAAGTTTCACAGAAATTTGCCATTGTTTTATTTTGTCAGCTTTTGAAAAACCGTATAAAATAGGAAATGTTTTTTGCATTTTATATACTATTATCAATAATATATAAATAAATCATTTTTTTAAAGTTATTCTTATTTATCCCATAAGCATCGGATTTACTTTTTTGTAATCAATTGGGAATTTTTTAGCATCAGATGGTGGCTGACGAGGTATATTTGATGGGTTTGTAAATGAGATGGATGGTTGTGAAGTGCATGTGCAAGTTTTGTCGAAAACCGGCATTGTCCTGGTTTGATTCAAAGACATTTTATATATTATCTAAACATTTTTTTATCTTGCTTGAAGCAATATTTTATTTGTATTATTTATACTTTGAATATTTTTTGGCATAGCATCAGATGATGGCTGATGAGGTGATATTATTGGGTTTGAAAATGATGTTAATGATGGGATTGTACAAGTTTTTTCAAAAACTATAATGGTCTTCTTTTCATTCAAAGACATTTTATATATTATCTAAATATTTTTTCTTAAGTTCTTAACGTATTATAACCACCACAACCACCGCATTTCATTCCATAAGGATGGAATTTTGCTTCCCCACTAAATGAACAATCATTGCAATTTATATTATAAGAAATATCTTGTGGGAATGGGAATAGAGCTATTTGAGTATCAATATATTGATTCATTTTTTGTAAATTATCACCAGAATATATACTTTTTCGACATATTGAGCAATTTCGCTTATTATTTTTTATACAATCATTCAAACAGTCAATATGAATAGCATGACCACACGCTAAAATATGGCTTACACGTGTGGATAAAAATAGGTCTTCTAGACATACTGGACATGGTGTATGAAATGCATCTTTCCTGCAAATATGTTGTTTATTATCAACAACACAACTATTACATGTATCACAATGTATATATTTTCGGTTATCACCAACGCGACAAATTCCACATTTATCACAGTGATAATAACCTCTTTCAATTCTATCATCGAAAAAATTGCATTTCTTGCAGAAATATTTTGCAAATTGAATACCACAATTTATACATTGATTGCTAACTGATTGTTGATGATTACATTTTGAGCATACTACTTCTTTAACTTCAAATCGGTTAATTTCATGAGATTCATTTTCATTATGACAAAATCGGCAAGTATAAATTTTGCCACAGCATGGAGATACAAATTTGCAATTACGTATGTAGTGTTCGCAGCGGTCCATATTGAGTATTATAATTTTTTCTGAATTAGACATCCAGTATATATTTTATTCATTTTTTTTAATTTTGAAAAAATGATTTAAATATTCGGTAACCTTATATTAATTAAAATGTCAAATCCATCGCAAACACTCATTTTTACAAATCTTGTTTTCACAAATTGTTCAATTCCAATTTGCGATGATATATTATCAAAACTTTTAGGGCGTCAATGTAAGAAACACGGAAAAATAGAATATTGTAATGTAATTGGCTCAAAAAATATTGGATTTGTAAAATTTCAATTCGTAAATGATGCAATATTTGTTAAAAATTTAATGAATAATCAATTATTATTTAAGTCTATTATAAATATAAATTTTTTAGACAATGAACCAATAAAAATTCAAAGATTTTTTAATCCTTTGAGAATTGAAAATGGAAATTCAAATACTGAATCAATAAAAATACAAAGATTTTTTAAACCATTGAGGATTGAAAATGGAATTTCAAAGACTGAACCAATAAAAATTCAAAAAGTTTTTACAATAACTGAAAATGGAGATTCCAAAAATCAACAAAGAGACCGTATTGGTAAAATGTTAGAAGATTTATTAAAAAATTGATTTAAAATAACTTATAATGTTTTATCTTATAAAAATCATATAATTAGATGTCATCTTTTTTATTTGCAGGTGCAGAAGTAGCTACAAAGCAACTTTTTGTTCGTTTCAATGGACAAAAAAATCAAAAATTACCACCTCAAGAAATATTAAAATTATTCTTCAGAAAATTTGGTAAAATTATGAAAATTATTTATGCTAAAAATGATACAATTGCTTTTATTACATTTTTTACACATTCTGAAGCTAAAACTGCTATGGATGAAATGAATGGACATGAAGTAATTTCGGAGTCAAATGGTGTAAGCACTATTCGAACTCTTTTTGTTGATTTTGCTAGAGAAAAAGGAACTAAAAAATATTATACACAATCAACTATTGATCAATTACCAAAATTAGATTATGTACCTTTTCCAGTCCCTATGCAAGCTCCAGATCTTCCTCAAAAACCAATTTTAGATGTTGCATCAGCAGATCTTCCATTGGTTTATTTATTTCCGGACCAAAGACCAAAAATGATGTCAAATCAAGCAATGGCATTCTTATTTGAACTTGGTATGACTCCTGAAGAAAAATTTGAAGGAGATACTGATGTTCAAATTTTTGGAAATGGAATCCAGTGGGTTATCCCTCATCCTGACCATCCTTATGCAACTCAAGATTGTCAGAAAGCATATGATTCAGGACATTATTTTACGCAATTTCCAATAAAAATTCCAAGAGAAGTTTTAACATCTAAAAAATTTTGGAGAGATTAAAATATTTATATGTGCTCTAATAAAGAGCAAACATATGAATATGGTTGGAAATTTATAAGTGAAGTTGAAGTTCCTGAAACTATCTTGCAATATCATGATTTATAATTCCAATCACAATATTTTTTTGAATATTATAGCGCTTTGTTGCAAGATCCAAAATATTTGTAATATATATATTTTTTAGACTAGTTTTTATAACAATGTCCTTCTCTATTTCACCAGAAACACACAATTTATCAATTAATTTTTTGAATGATTCAATTGATATATCATTATAAGTATGATAAATTATAGTTCCTGGTACCACCGTCTTAATATATCTAAAATCAATCATTAGTGTATTTTATTTTTTTTCTAAAAATTTCTTGAAAAAAAATGAAATTTTTTAATATTTAACACCTAAGTAGAAAATCGCAATGAAAGTATCAAGAAAGCTAACAGCAAAAAAATATAAAGATGACCAAAAGGTCAAAAATACATCTAGACAATCTCATATTATTGAACAATTAAAAATCGAAGAGCAAGAACAAGAAGAGCAAATCAAAAAAACTCAAATTGACGAATTTTTGGAAAATGTTGAACCTTTATCAAGTATTCCAAATTCAAAACATAGAGGATATATGGCGTTCTGTTCTTTGAAATGTCTGCATATTCTTCATAGTCCAATTTGGGCTCTGAATCGCAAAATTGATAGAGATCACGTTCGCCTTTTATTTGACGCATATGAAAAAGATGTTAAAATTGGACAACAAATTTGTTTTTTTGATATGATACATATTACATATAATATTGGTTCAGATGAAGTGAAGGTTATAGAAGGACAACATCGTATTCAGGCACTTGAAGAAATCCGACTCAAATATCCTACATATGAATGCAAATTTCCGGCAGTTTTGTGGAATGTTTCTGATGACAATGATATGATGCATTTGCTCCATATTGTCAATAACAGAAAGCATTTTGAACTTGAAGAAAATATTAGTTACGAAATTTCAGATATTATTTCAACATTATCGGACCATTTCCAAACAAATATTTGGGGAGAATTCCGCCCATTTATGAGTAAAACAGTCTTTATTGAAAAGCTCAAGCAAAAAATTGACCATATACGTCAAGAATATGATTCTGTTGAAGATTATGTTGCCAAACTAATCCAAATCAATGAAGATATTGGAAAATTGCCGAAATATAAACGCGGTGGTGGTACAAAATCTACAAATGAAAAAGCTGAAGAAATCGGATTTTTTCTAGGATTGGATAAAAATATGGCTTGGTTATAGTAAATAAAAAATTGATTATAATTTTTATTTATTCTTTATAAATTATTAAGAATATACGTAATGAATCCAAATTATTATACTCTTTCAGAAGGTATCCTTACTATTCATCAAGAGGTCAAAAAAATACCTTCTAATGGATTTAAAAATAGAGAAGATATAATAAAAGTTATTTTTCCAGTATCATTATTTGTTATTGGCAAAGATGCATTTTATGGTTGTATAAATCTTCAACAGATTGAAACAAATCTAAAGCTCAAAATTATTGAACAAGGAGCATTTCAAAATTGCTTCAAATTACAATCTTTTGAAATTCCAAAAAATGTCAATAAAATTGGCAAGTCAGCATTTAATTGTTGCTATCGTCTGGAATTACCAATTACAATTCCTCGAAAAATAAAGGAAATTGAAGAGTCAGTTTTTTTTAATTGCAAAGCGATTCCATCAATAACTCTTCCTTTAAAATTATTAAAAATTGGAAATCTTGCATTTTTTGGATGTTGTAACATATCTTCTTTTTTATTACCAGATACAGTAACACATATCGACCAATTTGCTTTTTGTCATTGTACAAAAATTAGAGAAATTATTTTGCCACCAAATATTGAAATTATAGGTGAATCAGCTTTTTCTTCTTGTACAAATTTACAAAGAATAACAATTCCTCCAAAAGTGGATTTAATTGAGAAATCACTATTCCATAATTGTGAAAAATTGGAAGAAGTGTTATTTACTGGACCAATCTGGAAAATTCGTTCATGTGCTTTTAGTGGATGCAAAATGTTAAGGAATATTATTTTACCAGAAGGTCTCGTAAAAATTGGTAAATATGCATTTTCATGGTGTATAAGACTAAAAGAAATGATATTTCCATTTAGTTTGCTACAAATTAGTGGTTATGCATTTTCGAATTGCAGAAATCTTGAAAATGTTATTTTTCCAATTGACAATATTACTGAAAAACATGATAAAGCATTTTATCAATGTGAAAAATTATTTACTTCAAAAAAATTAATTGAAAAAACATATGGTGATTTAACATCTGAAGAAAAAAGATTTGAGCAACCATATTGCAATATTTCAGGAGATAATTTTGAAGAAAAAATGCCAGTAATTATTTTGAATTGTGGGCACTTTTTCAAGAAAGAATCATTACTAGAATGGATAAAAATTAAAAATATTTGTCCAATTTGCAGAAAAAATTTAGCTTTTTAGTTTTTTATTTTTTCCCACCAAAAGTAGTATTATTATTACTAAACCATCCATCCATGAATTTATGGTTTGGAGATCCAAAAAAAGTGGTATTTCCATTGAAACTACCATCTAAAAATTTTGGATTAGGAGAACTAAAAATAGTTTTATTATTATTGAAACTTCCATCTAAAAATTTTGGAAATAATGTGTTTGCTTGGTGGTGAAAATAGGAAGGTGCTGCAGAAGCGGTTTGATTTTCAAACATTTTATAATACTATAAATATTTTATTTTTAAGTAATTCTATTTTTTTTTATTTTGATATATATGAAAATTTTAACCATATTTTGTTCAGGTAAAAATGGAGTAAAACAGGAATATTTAGATGAAATCAAAACTTTAGTGAATTCATTTGATACTGAAAAAATAACTATCGCTTATGGTGGTGGTAATGTAGGTCTTATGGGAACAGTAAGTAATACTTATAAGGAAAAAGGTGGTAAATTAATTACAAGTAATATTAAAAAATTTACTGTTGATGGATATCCAGATGATTATATTTTTGATAATATTACAGAAAGACAGTCAAAGTTAATTGAATTGGGTGACATATTTTTAGCTTTACCAGGAGGATTTGGAACTTTATACGAATTATTAGAAGTTATTACGAAAAATCAAATTGAAGAAATATCAAAACCAATATATATTTATAATTATAAAGGTATTTATGATAATTTAGAAAAACTTATTATAGATTTGCAAAAAGAGGGATTTATTAAACATGATTTGGATTGGTATAAAGTAAAATTTTTTACAGATCCTAAAGAATTAGTTGATACAATACATAAATAATCTAAAATCAAAGATACCTTTTTTTACCTAACTTTACTATTTTTATACCCATTTTTTTACAGGCTTCTGGAGTAAAATGAAATGTTTGACCACAAAAACCATGATTTCTTGCTGGAGCATCTTTAGGAAAAGGAATAGCCCATTTTTCAAATCTATTATAAGATGCATGAATACACGTAGTATTTTCAATAAGAGGATATATATATTTCTGTAAATAAACTTGATCAATTGTCCATTTTTTAAATTCTGGATTTTTATAATATTCATAAAATTTTTCAACAATTTCGGGTTTTGCAATTATACCATCACGAACACCCCATAGTCCAGCCATAATTTTAAATTGATTTGCAGGATGGTCACGCATAAGATGAACTTTTTTATCAGTATTATTGAGCCAATCCATAACAGCCATATAATCTCTTTTTAAAAGTCTAGAATCAGCATCTCTAAAAATTACGACGTCATTATTTGGTTTCATTCCAGCTAAAAATCTCAACATTGTATTTTTACTATGATTTGGTCCTTCTATAAATTCCATTTCAACCCAAGGATATTTTGAAATTTCTTTCATAATTTTTTGATTTGCAGTTTGAGTATATATAATACTCATTATCCAACCAGGAAATATTTTTGGCATTAATATTGCATTTTCTAGTAATCCAAGATTATATAAATCACTATTTCCCCATATACAAAAACTTACTATTTTTCGTTTATAATTAATCATATTTATTCTTAGATAAAATATTCAAGATAATGTTTTACATTTCCTTGAATATTTATTCCATTTGATTCAGAAGATAGAATCCTTAATTCTTGTAAAATATACTGAAAAATCATTTCTTCAATTTCTTTTTTTATTTTTTCTTTAGATTCTTTCAAATCAATTATTTTGTCTTTGAAAGAATTTAGTAATTCTAAAGATTTTCTGTATTCATCTGAATCTTGTGATAAAAATGATTGTACAATTTTTTGATAAGTAATACACGCATCTATTTTTTTAAATTCATTATTATTTGCGACATATAAAGCTGATTTTTCTTTTATTGCATCATATTCATTTTGAAATATTCTTTTTTTCT
>Ga0194116_10004846_pt1 | contig 15111 bp, 17 predicted proteins | sample TA2MahsurfametaG_4_FD_148617 | JGI IMG/M metagenome (GOLD analysis project Ga0194116, IMG submission 148617) | Freshwater microbial communities from Lake Tanganyika, Tanzania - TA2015008 Mahale S9 surface | ecosystem: Environmental > Aquatic > Freshwater > Lake | place: Tanzania: Lake...
AGGTGGTCTACCATGTGAATAAGACCAATCCGTTTTATTCAGATCTGGTATCGATGGTATCGAAGTACCTAGGATTTGACCAGCTCATTGAGAACGTGCTCGAAAAGGTGGGAGATCTTGAGGCCGCTTATGTAGTCGGCGACTATGCTTCCGGTGTCGATTCCGGAACAATTGAATTAGTCCTCGTCGGCGATGTTTATACCGATGTAATTGATGATCTTGTTCAACGCGTAGAAAGTCGCATTAATCGGAAGATAAAATATTCGTTGATTAGTGAAGATTTGGACGGGCTTGTTCGACCAAATTTGAAGCTGTTCTGATTAGTGTGGTCCAAGCAAAAAACGCTCAATTTTAATGATCTTATCCAATCTTTTATTGGTAATTAGTCAATAGTTGCGCATTGTTGGTCAAAAATATCAACAATTTTAGTCAAATTGCAAAAAAGAGCGCAAAACGGTGCGCAAAGATTTCAAGAGAATTTTTTTGAAGAGGTTGGTCGAGATGTCAAGATGGCTTTGATAGAAAAAAAGATGAAGAAAAAAGGAATAGTAGTATCGGGATACTTTAATCCAATCCACAAAGGGCATTTGGAATACTTCAACAATGCCAAAGCTTTGGCTGATGAGCTTTTTGTGATTGTAAACAATGACCATCAAAGAACTCTAAAAGGCAGTAAAGAGTTCCAAAAGGAAGACGAACGTTTGATTATTGTCTCAAATGTTAAAGCAGTAGATTATGCTATTCTTTCAGTAGATTATGACCGCACTGTTAGTGCGACTTTAGAAAAAATAGTTCAAGAGTTTGGTCATAGCCACGAATTAGCATTTGCCAATGGCGGTGATCAAAACAATGACACCATACCAGAACGTTCCGCCTGTGATAAAATGGGCATAGCATTGATAGACGGTTTAGGAGATAAAATTCAATCGAGCAGTTGGTTGCTCAATAAATAATTAAAAATTTTTTATGAGAAAAGTAGCGTTAATTACTGGCGTAACTGGCCAAGATGGAGCCTATTTAACTGAATTTTTGCTGAAAAAGGACTATATAGTTCACGGTTTAAAACGTAGAACATCCTTATTCAATACTGATCGTATAGATCATTTATACCAAGATCCACACATTGACGGGGCCAACTTCTTCATGCATTACGGAGATATGACAGATAGTACGAATCTGGTTCGATTAATTCAGGAAATTAAGCCGGATGAGATATATAATCTGGCGGCAATGAGTCATGTACGTGTATCCTTTGATGTGCCAGAATATGTTGCGGACGCTGACGGAATTGGTACTTTAAGACTTTTAGAGGCTATTCGCATTTTGGGCTTATCGACGAAAACACGTATTTATCAGGCTTCAACATCTGAACTCTTTGGTAAAGTACAAGAGGTGCCGCAATCAGAAAAGACACCATTCTATCCAAGATCTCCATATGCCGTAGCAAAAATGTATGCCTATTGGATTACAGTAAATTATCGAGAGGCTTATGGAATGTTCGCTTCTAATGGGATACTTTTCAATCATGAAAGTCCAATTAGGGGGGAGACTTTTGTAACGCGCAAGATTACTCGAGCAGTTTCAAGAATCGCCTTAGGACTTCAAGACAAATTCTACCTAGGAAACCTTGATTCAAAAAGAGATTGGGGCCATGCAAAAGACTATGTGCGAATGATGTGGATGATCCTTCAAGCGGAAGAGCCAGAAGATTGGGTCATTGCAACGGGTAAGACGACTAAGATTCGAGACTTCGTGAAAATGGCATTTGACCATGTAGGTGTCGAACTGGAATTCGCCGGTTCTGGAGTAGATGAAGTTGCTATAGTCGTAAAATGTAATAATCCTAAATATCAGTTGGAAATAGGCAAAAAAGTGTTAGAAATTGATCCGAAATATTTCCGCCCAACGGAGGTAGATCTTCTTATTGGTGACCCCACTAAGGCAAAAGTGAAACTCGGCTGGGAACCACAAATTCAGTTAGCTGAGTTAGTAGAGGATATGATGAGCTCAGACCTAAAGCTGATGCATAGAGACAAGTATCTCGCGGATAGGGGCTATCAAACGTTAAACTACTTCGAGTAATGATTAAAAAATCAGATAAAATTTACATCGCTGGCCACAGAGGAATGGTTGGTTCTGCATGCTGGCGATCGCTAGAGGCGGCAGGTTTTACCAATTTGGTTGGCAAGACCTCTAATGAGTTAGATTTACGCAACCAGGATGCTGTGGATTCCTTTGTTCGCGCTGAAAAACCAGTAGCAATTATTGATGCAGCGGCTAAGGTCGGGGGCATCCTTGCGAATGATACTTACCCTTATGAGTTTTTGATGGACAACATGCTCATTCAGAACAATCTCATTCGTTCTGCGCATGATAATGACGTAGCAAAATTTATATTTCTAGGATCCAGTTGTATTTACCCTAAGTTTGCACCTCAGCCTTTAAAAGAAGAGTATTTACTTACAGGTTCTCTTGAACCAACAAATGAATGGTATGCAATTGCAAAAATTTCTGGTGTGAAATTGATTCAGGCATTACGAAAGGAATACGGAAGAGATTATATATCGCTTATGCCTACGAATTTGTATGGTCCAAACGACAATTTTGATCTAAAGTCCTCGCATGTGTTGCCTGCAATGATAAGAAAGTTTCATGAAGCTAAATTGAAAGGAAACGCTCCTGTAGAACTTTGGGGAACAGGGTCTCCAAGGCGAGAATTTCTTCACGTTGATGATTTAGGTCAAGCGGTGATATTTGCTCTTGGAAATACGTTAAATGAACATATGTATAATGTTGGTACAGGTGTCGAATTGACGATTAAGGATTTAGCAGAACTTGTTCAAGTTACTGTTGGGCACGATGGTGAAATATTTTGGGATAAGACGAAACCAGATGGTACACCAAGAAAGTTAATGGATAATTCACTCCTAATGTCTCAGAATTGGGCTCCAAGGATAGAGCTTAGTCATGGAATTAAGCAAGTTTATGAATGGTATTTAAACAATAAAACAAATCGTATATGAAAAACATAATTCAAAATTTCTTATAGAGCTTTGACTTTCAAATTAGGAGATATCCAAGTACCGACCTAAAAAGAAGAATGAAGATAATTGAATATTGCCAAATTGACACCCTACTTGACATTGGTGCGAATACTGGACAGTTTGGTCAATTAACAAGAGCGGTTGGATATAAGAATAGGATAATTTCTTAGGAGCCGCTTAATGGTGCCTTCAAGGTTTTGGAAAAAACTGCTCAAAGAGATGAAGGTTGGAAGGTCTATAATTATGCTCTTGGTAATGAAGATGTGATAAGTACCATAAATATTGCAAATAATTCTTTTAGCAGTTCCATACTAGAAATGCTACCTGAACATCTTTTGGGCTCGCCTGCATCGAGGTATATAGATTATCAAAAAATTGAGATAAAAAACTTGATACGATATTCTTCGATTTTATCCATGATGGTGATCGTGTAATGTTAAAAATTGATACCTAAGGATATGAAAAAATGGTCCTAGAAGGAGCTAGAAATCAATCAATAATGTTGTCCTGATTCAACTGGAAATGTCCTTAGTGCCACTGTACAAAGATGAAGTGCTATTCATTGAAATGATCGAATATCTCGCAAAAAAGGAATTTCATACTTTATTCATTGGAAAATGGATTTGAAAATGAAGGTACAGGGCAATTGTTACAAGTTGATGGAATCTTTATAAATAAAAATATGATGTAACAGCTTGAGCACGACGGAGAGGATTGATTTTCCTTGGACTTACCATCCAAAGTACTCAGTCTTTTCAAAATTTGAAATTCGCACTTAAAGTATTTTCTTTTTAGACTTTACCTCTAAAATATTAATGTTAAGACTAACCCTTAAAAACGAGTATTTTACAAATTTGCTTTTGCGTTTGACAGAGGTTGTCTTCCCATTGATAATCGTGCTGTACTTGGTGCGAACAAAGGGTCCAGATAAGTATGGCGAAATTGCAGCGCAATACGTGTGGTATGTTGGCACTGTATTCTTTGTGAACTTAGGTTTTGATATCGGCACCTCTGATTTGATGCGGAATGGGGTGCGACTGAGATTAATTGCATTTTTTGTGTTGTTATTGCGGTTATTGGTATCGGTATTTTTGTTGCCAGTTCTAATTTATATGACAGAAATGTCGTTTTTCACGATAGTATTTATTTTGTTTGATTCAGTTATAAATACGCGGTTCTTATTAATAAATAACGGCATGTTGAATAGGTTGTTCTTTCCTACTCTTTTATTACGGGTTTTTCAATTATTTTATATTTACAAGTTGGAGGACTTTCTCACCGCGGATGCTTATGTGCTCTCGTTTGCGATAAGTTCAATATTAATTTCGGCCTACATTTGGTACATTTGTATTCGTTCAGTAAATGGGTCATTTCAAATACCTTGGACACAGTTTGCTAGTAGTTTTCAATCAAGTCATCGAAAAATATTTGGCGTGCTTTTTAATTATACTCCGCTGCAAATAGCTAATTACTTGCTGTTGAGAGGATATTTATTGGTGGGATCTTCGGTTTTACCAGGCGGAACCTTTGCTTATTTGGAATTGCTTGACAGATTTTTCTCCATGTTGAAATTACCATTAAATGCTATTTCGGAGATATTTCTAACTCAAAGCCTAATTTCTAATGCAAAGTTGAGTTTTCGTAAGTTGCATTGGGTATTATTCTTTATTGGTTTTTTATTGATCGGGCTCATAATTATCGAGTATATCTGGTCGTTAAATGGTGATGGAAATAAATTGAATATAACGCGAGTGTGGTTTTCAGTTCTGGTTATTTTGTTATTTTCTGAAAATGTAACAAATTTCTATCACATGCCGGAACTTATCAATAAAGGAATGCGTAAATTTCTTTTAGTTTCAGCACTTTTAAGTGCGACAGTCACATTGTTGTTGGCAGTTGCTTTTCGCGTTATGAGCGGTGGACCTTTTTTGTTAACCGTTCTTTTGCTGCCGTACTTTGTGCTGATCTGTTATAGAGAACTTAAATTAAGGAATTATGTTTGATATAAGGGATGCGCTTTTGGCGAGCGCGAAGAATGTAACTATTGATAATTATCTAAGCTGGTGGGAGAATCAGAGAAAACGATTTTTATCGAATTATGATTGTATAATTGAAATTGTTCCGTTGAACGCAATGGAGAGCTGGCACTGTAAAGAAGATGTAATTTGTCATAGTACGGGCCGCTTTTTCTCAATAAAGCCATACTGTTTTGAACGTCAAATGATAGTAACAGATGAGTATGTCAAGTCTTGGTGTCAGCCTGTTATTAGTCAACCAGAGATTGGTTTCTTGGGATTTCTTACATTTATTGATGATGGCCTTCTCAAGTTTATCGTCCAAATGAAAATAGAACCTGGTAATGAAGGTTACTTACAATTATCGCCAACTATTCAGGCGACCAAATCCAATTTTGAACAAGTTCATGGCGGAAAAGAGCCAAACTTCTTGCGATATTTCAAAGATGTTGGTGCTAATTCAATGGTTTTATATGATCAAATCCAGTCCGAGCAGGGTTCACGTTTCTTTCGCAAGCGAAATAGAAATATGTTAGTTTACAGTGAGAATATTGACGAAGGACAAATGGATAAGGAGCGTTTTGTGGCATTGACCTTATTGGATTTGAAGAAACTAATGCAAATTGATAATGTTGTTAATATGGATACGAGAACTGTACTTTCTAATTTGATTACGTTGTTATGCTGAATCTTGAGGAGATTTTATGGGGAGATGTTCTATCCGATGTGAATCAAAGCGAAGTTAAGAGAATATTGTCATGGGTGGCGTATTTGAAAATGTTTAGCTACATGAATAGCCGCGAACTTGATAGTTGGAAAGAATGTGATTCGTGGTATTTTAATCCTTCGGGGGCATTGGTTCATGATGAAGGACGGTTTTTTGAGGTATTGGGTGTTTCTGCGACGATTGGGGGCAGAGAAGTGCAATCATGGCATCAGCCATTATTACGTCAATATCAACATGGGATATCAGCTTTGTTGTTAACACAACAAGAGGGGAGTCTTTATTGTTTGGTTCAAGCGAAGAGCGAATCAGGTGCCTTTGATCATTTAGAGCTTGCCCCAACAGTTCAATGTATTATTGGAAGTTACAAAAACCCTAGTAAAGATATACCTTTTTTGACAAAAATTCTCGAAGAGAAGGGATGCAAAACGCTTAGTAGAACCGTACAGTCTGAAGAAGGAGGTCGCTTTTATCGCGAACAGAATATAAATATTATAAGTTACACTGAGAAATTTTGGCAAATTGAATCACCCTATTTTAAGTGGGTCCGTGTTAAGGATTTAAGGTCATTGGTTATGTATAATAATGTACTTAATATTGAGTTAAGGACTTTGTTTTCAATATTTATGCCTATATAATGAAGAACATTGGCATCATCGGATATTCAGATATTGCAAAGCGAAGAATCATCCCAGGGATAAAGAAATCAGAAAAGTATACACTTTCAGCAATTGGCACTAGGGCAATTGGGGCGGAATACAACGATCCAATTTTTATGTCTTATGATGATGTGTTTGTTTCGAATTCTGTTGATACGATTTATATATCAACACCTCCGTCGATGCATTTCGAGCATGCCATGAAGGCGTTGGAGAACGGAAAAAATGTAATAATTGAGAAACCTGCAGTACTAAAAGTTGAGCATTTAGAAACCATAGTTAAATACGCAGCTAAAAGTAAATTATCATTTGCAGAAGCTCTTTCCTTTGAATACAATCCTTTGGTGCCTTTTTTGAGCGCTTTATATAAAGAGAAGAAGCACTTAATTAAAGAAGTTTGTTTAACTTTTCGATTTCCTGAGCTTCCGGATAATAATATCCGAAATAGAAGTGACTTAGGAGGAGGTATTGCGAATGATGCACTAGTGTATCCTCTACTTATTCTCCAGTACTTTGATGTGAAATTATCCGCTCTCAAGGAAGCGTATCTTAATTTGTCATATAATGAACATGAAGTACTTTCATCTGTGTTTTACTTTTTTCAGAAAGAAGATATATTTTTTAAGATTATGATAGGCATGGGATACAGCTACAAAAATTCTATTGAAATAGTCACGTCGAATGATACTTATGAAGTGCCAAAGTTATTTAGTTTAAAGTCAGATGAAAAGGGTTTGTTATTAAAGAATAATGAGATCATACATTCATTCAGTGAATGTGATCAAGTTCAATTGATGTTTGATTGTATACATTTATTTCAAGATAGCAAGGAGTACTTTGAAAGGATGCTCGAGCGTACTAAAATATTAGAAGATATTTCGCAATTGAAATGAAGAATATATTAGTTACTGGAGCTTCGGGACGTATTGGGTCAGAGTTACTGAGTTTTTTTCTTCTTTCTGGGGGATACCATATTACTGCATTAAACAGGTCCAATCTTTCAACCCTTCCGAAAAGCGTTAATCAGGTTGAATACGGTAGAATTGAGGAATTCCAGTTTGTGAATTTCGATTACGCTATTTTTTGCCATGGAACAAATAGTGGAGATCTTGAAGAGCAAGTAGAGGTAAACGCAGTTTTGATAGAGCGGTTGTGGGCTTTAATACCTGGGTTAAGGGATGCTAGAGCTGTGTATCTTTCAACGCGTTTGGTATATGCGGGTCACCCTTTAGATTTTATTGATGTTGGTAAAACATTGAATCCACTTGGCCCCTACGCTATGAGTAAGTATGTCGGTGAAGAAGTTTTTAAAGTGTTGTTTCGGAATCACCTCATTATCAGAGTACCAAGTGTTTATTCGGAAAAGTCCATTTTAAATTGTCGTGAATACGATGAGAGCAATTTAGGTTTAATTGGGATTTTTCTAAACCAAATAAAGCTGTATGGCGAGATTAGAGTATTCAACGATGCAAATTATGTTCGTGGTTTTTTGGGAACAATGGATTTAGTTAAAATCATCTTGAACGCGACAGTTAATTCGAAATTTGTTGGAATCGTTAATAGTCCTGTGGAAATCAACATAGACACACACACCGTAGCTAAGTTATTGGCAAGATTGTATAATGTGAAGGTGAAATCTATGGGAAATATGAGCTTAGAGGCGAAGAAATTTGAGACAGGTAATATGTTTTGGGGTTATGAGAGTTTCAATCAGCAAATATTTGAATATAAATTAACGAACACACCATTGACTAATATGTTATGAAGAGAGTATTGATTTCAACGGGCTTTAAAGAATATGGCTATACAAATTTGGCAAATGTTCTTGCGTCTTTTGATGATATAGAAGTTGTTTTATTTTCGGGATTGATTTTGCCCAAAAGTTTAGTTTCATCGAGATTTTTTGTTTTGATAAAGAAGATCCCCTTTTTTAGAAGCATGAATTTTAGGTTTGTAGACCATGAGAGGATCCGTAGTGTTAGTAATGCGCTTTTAGAAATTGTCAATTGGGTCGCTTCTAAGTATAATTTTACCAAAGTGGAAAAATGGTCGAGATATCGATATAAAATTAACTTAAGTAATTGCATAGACAAGGGTTGTGATTTTTTAATCTTAAGACCCGGATTTTGTCCTATAGACCATAATTATACAAGAACTTATGTTTTGCTGGGAATACCGTATCCAGAATTTATTATTGAAGAGTTTAGTAAAATTGGTCGATATTCTGGTGCTTTTTCGAACGAATATTGGCTAGAAATTAAGGAAGATTTGATCAAAGCAGAAAATATTATTGTAAATAGTCGTTTTATAGAAAAAACTTTTCCAATCGAGATGAGGAATAAAAATTTCCTGCTCCTTTTTAACCCTATTCAGTCAAAGATTCTGACGCGAGGGGAAGTTATTAGAGTGCCTGAATCTATTTGCTTCGTGGGTGAAATTGGTTATCGAAAGGGTTTTGATAGGATAATTGAGGTTTTTGAAAAATTTTGTATCGAGAATATTACTTTTCATATAATTGGAGCTGTCAGTGAGGAAATGCGCAAAGATTTCGAAGAATTCTTACGGGTACATGGCAGAAAGAATAATTTTATATATTTAAAATCGTCCGACAAGTTAGGATTAAGCGAGATCTACCGTCGAAGTGATTTTTTTCTTTTTCCAACGAGGGCAGAAGGTAGTTCGAGGGCACTTATAGAGGCAATGATTGAAGGGTGTATTCCTATTACATCGGAATATTGTGGAGTTGAACTCACAAACGGGATAAACTCTGTTGTATATACCTCATGGAACGAAAATTTTGTTCTGGATAGTTTTTACAAAACTAGAAACAGTCGAACACGTTTACGAGAGGAGGCGGAAAGAATAGGTGAGGTTTATTCAACTTCGACTTATTTGGATCAGGTACGTAAGATTTCTGAGAGTTTTGTATAATCTGTTTAAGATATTTGTTCTTACAATAGCTCCTAGTTTATTCGTAGTATTTTCGGGAATTTCGGGACTTTTTGTGCCATCTGCAGTTGGAGTACTGTTATTTGGATTTTTGTCGTCAAAGCAGAAAGGTGCGATAGGTTCGAAAAACTTGAGTCTATTGTTAATCATCACATTGTACACATTAGTAGCTTTTAATAATGGCTTATTCTTAAAACCGTTATTTAGTTGTATATTATTAATTATTGTTATTTATTTTGCACGTAGAGTACGTTTTGGTTTAGATCGACTTCTTTTTGAAACACGCGGCAGATTTCTTGTAAGAAGCTTTCTTGTTTTTATTATCTTATTTAACTTGTTAGTTGAGCTGGATATACCACAGTACTCGAAATTTAATTCACCTTTTGTGCCTTTTTCGGAGCCGAGTCACTTTTATCTTACTTTTTCTCTATGGATTTTACCTTTTCGAGGTGAAAATAGAGTAGGGTGCCTTATGTTTAATTTGTTTATAATAGCGACAGCGTTATTTATTGGAAGCTTTTTGGGTTTAGTTCTTGGCTTGTTATCTATTTTTTTACTGTTCCCTCGATGGAGTATTGTTTCTTTAGTTTTTTTCGGTGTTCCATTTTATAGTTACATGGCTAATACAAGTTATTACGGCGCCAGAGTTGTTTTGGATCAGGATAACTTAACGGCTGCAGTTTGGTTGTTAGGTTGGCATGAAGTTTTTGCTAATTCCTTAGATAGTTGGTTTTTAGGGTCCGGCCTACAAACTTTAGGTTTCGATGGACATTCCTCTGTCTTTGCACAAGAATTATTGATGGTTTACAAGGAGTTTGAATCAATAAATCTGTACGACGGTGGATTTTTATTTGTAAAGATCTTTTCGGAATTTGGATTAATATCCTTGTTCTTCATTGTTGGAGTATTAAACTATTTCATTATTAACGGTTATTTCGGATTGACTTTGGCCTTCATTGTAGATCTTTTTTTGAGGGGAACTGGCTACGGTTCATTACCTTTTGTTGTTGGTTTGATTTTTTACATTACTAGGAAACAGGAAAATGTTTAGTGTTATTATAGCTACATTTAATGAAGAGTTGACCATAGAACGTACTTTAAAGTCGGTCTTAGATCAGTCTGATTTAGTGGATAAAATTATTATCAAAGATGCAGGAAGTTCGGACGCTACTGTTCAACGAGCTAGTCGTTGGTTAAGAGTTGATGATCTTATCATATCATCTTTTGATAAGGGTATTTATTACGCTTGGAATGAAGCCTTAGAACAAGTGGAGAGTGAGTGGGTTATTTTTCTGGGAAGTGGAGATATTTTAACACAGGATTCTCTGGCTGTTTACCGTGATTATCTTGTAAGTCAGAATGAGGAACTGGAATTTGTATCTTCTCGAATAGAGAAATTTGATCTACGAGGTAGATCTCTTGGTATATGTTATGGTCCGTGGACTTGGAATTCGTTTCGTAGATATATGTGCACTTCCCATGTTGGAGCCGTTCATAGCATTGGTTTATTTAAAAGATCGGGTTCGTTCAATACCGATTATAAAATCTGCGCAGATTATGAGCTGTTATTGAGACAGGGTAACAAATTGAAAGCTGGATTTGTCGACAGGGTTCAAGCAAGGATGTTGTCAGGAGGCATTAGTGATTCGGTACAGGCGCTCATGGAAACTGCTCGAATCCAAAAGAAGATAAGGACTTCATCGTTTCAAATAATTATGTTAGATTTTTTGATTGCTTACCTGAAGATTTGTACGAGAAAATTTATTCACAGTGCGTAAAAAGACCTTGGTTTTAGGACCTTTACCCCCTCCCTTTGGAGGCCAAGCAGTAATTACAGAGTACGTGATAGGGATATTGGGGAATACATATGTGATAAATACAAACACGATATATCGAAATCCGTTCTTGGTGAATGTTATTTCCATTGTAAAAATCCTGAAGAGTGTATTAAGGTGGAGTTCATTTTCTCACGTGTATGTGTCTTTATCAAGGGGTAAATTAAGTTCACTAAAGGACCTCTTGGTTATAATGTTATGCGTAAATAGTCAAAAAAAAGTCATAGGGCATCTGCATGGTAATAACTTAAATTATTTGGAGTCCAAAGGGTTTTATGGTTATTTCTTAAGACTACTTTATCGACGAATTGACACATGCATATATGTTACTGATTACCAAAGATCCCTTTATCCGTTATTTGCCGCTAAGTCTATAGTAATCCCGAACGTTGTTGTGAATCTTTGGAACACAGAAGTAATATGTTCCAAGTCAACCACTCGTTTGTTATACGTATCCCTTTTAATGTACAGCAAAGGTTTTTTAATTTTATTAGAAGCTTTTGTTGCAATTTTACGTAAGGGCTATAAATTGAATCTTGATGTTGCTGGGGCATTCGATTCGGACGAGCACATGAGTTCAAGTGATTTTAGAGAGATTGTTCTTGAACGCATCAGTGCTGTTAATGTTGAGTTTGGGTCAAATACAGTAGTCTATCATGGTGAGGTTATTGGGGAAAGTAAGAAAAGATTGTTTGAGGTCTCAGATATATTTGTTTTTCCCACCTTTTTTAAGTCGGAGTCCTTTGGTTTAGTGTTGGTGGAAGCAATGATGTCTGGTTGTGTTATTATTGCGTCTAATGAGCCTTTTTTTAAAGAGGTAATTTTAGAAGGAAATTATTTTTTTGAAAAATGTTCTGTAAAATCTTTAACAGATATTTTGGAAATTGTAATTAATCATGAGGATTTATCTATTCAAAAGAATAGGAATGTGACGTATGCTAGAGATAAATTTTCGATAGTGCAATTTGAAAATAGTATTAGAAATGAATTTGTCTAAGAAATCAAAAATTTTAATTACTGGAGGGTCAGGTTTTATTGGTACTAATCTCGTATCATATTTACTAAATGAAGGTTACGAACATATTTTGTCGTTAGACATTGTTCCTCCAAAATTGAAAGACCATGAAGGGATTTGGCGATGCTGTGATATTAGATTTAAGAGTGAGTTGCTTTCTTGCGTAAAGGATTTTGATTTTAATTTTGTTATTCATTTGGCAGCGGAGACGGCCTTGGAAGAAACTCAAGGCCTACAATTTTATTCTTCAAATACCACGGGTGTGGAGAATTTAGTGTTGTTATTGAATGATGTCAACAGGGAAGTTTTTACAATCTTTACATCAACAATGTTGGTCAATGAAGAAAATGGCGTTTTTATTCCTAATACTCTTTATGGTGAAAGCAAAGTTATTGGAGAGAATTATGTGGCGAACTCAAATCTGGTAGATTATTGTATAGTTCGCCCAACAAGTATTTGGGGACCTTATTTTGGAGAACCATATTTTAATTTTTTTAGAATAGTAATGGCGAACAGGTACTTTGGATTATCCAAGAAAAGGTCTGCAATTAAAACTTTTGGGTATGTTGAGAACGTGGTAAGGCAATACGAGATGATTATGAAGTTTAGCACAGAGTTACGAGGGAAAGCTTTGTATTTAGGGGATAAGAACCCGCTTAGTATATATGATTTTGCACGGTCAATAGCTACTTTTTCAGGGGCTAAAATTCGAGTAATTCCTTATTCCGTTTTGAGAATTTTGGCCTTATATGGTGACATAGTTGCGAAAACTGGTTTGAAGTTCCCACTTTCGTCATTTCGACTTAGAAATTTGACAAATGACAGAATAGAAAATGTCGATGAGGTCTGTAATTTAGTCAATAATGAGGTAGGTATTGACGAGGGTATAGTCAGAACATTAGAGTGGATAAATGAAGTTTCTTAAAGCTAACTTCGTTTGCCGCCGTTTCGGATTGCGGTGGACAATTATTTTTGAGCTTTTTAATTTAATTCGTATCCCTACTAAAATTTTGTGGATTTGGGCACATTGACACATCTTGGAAATTTAAGAGATAGAGTGATGTTAAAAAATTGTATTTCGAATTATGATATGTTTTTTTACGACAGTTTAATTAAAAAATGACATTAAAATGAAAGATTTAGTTCTAGAGATTGTTAATCGTTTGGAAAAGCCTGTAGAGTCATTCACAGGTGGTGACTTCAATTATTTTATTATTGATGATTTATTGCCATATGATGTAGCAAGATTAATAGCAAGAAGTTTCCCATCTGAGGAACTTTTAAAACAACGAGACACGTTGAGAGAATACAAGCGAGTGGGAGTTGACTTTGAAAATTATGATTCGGTCATGGAGGAAATAACATATGCTTTTCATGACTCAAGGGTTGTTGCAAAAGTTGAGCAGATAACAGGCATTAAGGGAATGACACCCGATAGATCACTTTATGCTGGGGGATTGAGCAGTATGACGAAAAATTCGTTTTTAAATCCGCATCTTGATAATAGTCATGATGATGAAGGGGAGTTATACCGAGTATTGAATCTATTGTATTACGTAACAGAGGATTGGAAATTGGAAAACGGTGGAAATTTAGTGCTGTTTCCCAATGGAATGAATAAGCCGTTTGTGACCGTGGAAAGCCGATTTAATAGATTAGTATTAATGGAAACCAATGATAAAAGTTATCATGCGGTATCCAAGGTGATTCATTCTGTTCCTCGGCGTTGTGTAAGTAATTATTACTTTGGAATCAACTCCCCGACAGGCCATACATATAGACACGTGACATCTTTCTATGCATTTCCTGAAGAATCAAGGATGAAGCAGGTGATATTTGATATAGATCGACTAATTAGACAGAAATTTTCTAAAGCGTTTAAAAGTTTGGTTCAATACAAAACATGGCAGAAAAGAGATATCTAGTATACATTAGAGGAGTTAGGGTCACGGGATTTTTCTGGGGAGTAGCGGTCTAAGAATTATGTTCGGGGAAACGAAATCCCCTTATGGAAACAGATCCTATAAAGCATTTCTTCCCCATTGAGCTGCTTGATCATTTTGAGTACCGTTGTAGTCAAATTAATATGGGCGAGCATGGTGAATACCTCCAAGTTGAGTTTGAAGAGAAGGATGAATTGCCACAGGGCTATTCCCGAGAGGACTACGAGAGCAAGGGCTTTTTAGTGCGACGCGTACAGGACTTTCCCATTCGCAGCCATGCGGTCTTTCTCAAGCTTCGGTGCCGCAGGTGGCGGCACAAGGAGACCGGAGAGACAGAACATTTCAAGGGATCTAAGTCTTATTGCAGAAGGCAGTCGGTTTGCCAAAGAGGTAGCCGCTTTTTTAAATGATATCCGTCGAGACGAGGCTTGAGCAGACCAGTGTGGTCGCACATTACATGGGAGTAAAGGAAGACACCTTGCGTCGGCACTACAGGAAGAATTGGAGTGGCTTTCATCAGTGGCAGCATCTCATGGATGCTGAGAAGTACTTGCTGTATCCTCAAAACATCACAGCCCACATGGCTATTGATGAGGTAAGTTTTTCGCAAGGTGAGCACTAAACCATTCTCTCGTCAAGAGACCGTCCGGGTCGAAAAGGAAAAATCGCAGCAGTCATTCGTGGCACCAAGGCCGAAGACCCCATCTCGGTGCTTTCGAAACTGCCTGAATCTCTGCGCGAATCAGTCAAGGAAGTGACATTGGATATGTCCATGAGTATGGTAAAGGCGGCACAATGGGCGTTTCCCATGGCTGCCTAAGTGACAGACCGTTTTCACGTCGAGCAATTGAGCGCGGATGCCGTCCAGCAAGCACGTATTGATCAGCGTTGGAAAGAAATTGACCGTGAGGCGAAGGCCATCATCAA
>Ga0194116_10004851_pt1 | contig 15102 bp, 15 predicted proteins | sample TA2MahsurfametaG_4_FD_148617 | JGI IMG/M metagenome (GOLD analysis project Ga0194116, IMG submission 148617) | Freshwater microbial communities from Lake Tanganyika, Tanzania - TA2015008 Mahale S9 surface | ecosystem: Environmental > Aquatic > Freshwater > Lake | place: Tanzania: Lake...
TTTATAGACCCAAGAGGTTATTTTGGAAATACCGAATTATATGGATTGTGTGAATATGATTATGCAAAGTTTTTGTTTGGTCTATCTGGTTATAGTTTTTTCGACAATTTACAGATTAATGAATTAGTAATTAATGATAATAATATAGAAATAGAGTTTATAAAAAATTATGAATTTATTTTTGAAACAGAATTATTTGATAATATTACAAAATTGTTATGTTTAAGTATATGGTTAGGAAATAATAGTTGTTTTATTGATATAAATAAAAAAATTACCAGTTTAATGATTGCCTATTATTATTGTGAAAAATATGTAGATAAATTTTAAAATTTAGATTTAACTAATTCAATCCAATACTCCATTTTAAGTTTATTATAATTAAACGATTTATTTTTAAATTCGACTAATGTTTTTTCTAGTAATTCTTTATTAATATCAGACCATTCATCTAGTAATAGAACAGGTAAATCTTCATATATTATATCTAAAAAACTTTTTTTCATAATAACAATACATCCTAAACATAATGCTTCAAAAGTTCTAATACAATCAAATCCATGACCAAATGGACTCACAACAAAAGTAAAATTAGTGATATTTAAATATGTATCAGTCCTTTTAATTTGATTAGGTTGATAATAAATAATATCTTTTGGTATTATGTTGAGTAATTTACTTCTCCATCCACCATGTCTATCATCAGTTAAATGTAAATGAAAATTAGCATAAATTTTAGGTATTCTTTCTGAAAAATGTTTCATATTTTGTGCAAGAGATTCTAAAACTGAATTTTGTTCAATAATTGTTTGGATATTCTCTCCAAAAAAAGGCTTTGTGGTTAATGTCCAAAAATCTAAACCATATGGAATACTAGTAAATTTATAATTATTTGGTATTGTCTTATTAATAGAAAACCAATGTTTAAAATAAGAATTATTTGTGATTTTCAACATAAATTCTGGATTAATTTCTAATGGTAGTTGTGTATCCTCCATAGCTGTTATTAAAATAAATGGTTTATTAACTTCATTAAGAAATGGTATTAACTTATTCAGATAACCCATAGAATGTAAACAAAAAATAATTATATTTTTTTTAGAATTTAAATAATTCATATCAATATGACAATTATGATATTGTGTTAGATTTAGATCTGCTATTTTAAAAAACAATATAGGTGAATAGTACATTATATAATATATATTATATATTAAATTAGTTGATATAACTAAATTAATATATTATTTACACCATATCATACCCCAATCTTTCTTTTAATTGTTTTAGATAATTGTTCTTTATTATAAATAGCTGTCAATAATTCATAATCTTGTCTTTTATTTTTATTAGATGAATATAATTGTTTATTAGTTATATTATCATTATGTATTGTTAAAATTAAATCAATATCATTAATAATTCATATTTATTCATTACACAACCATTCTTTATTTGTCGTAGAAAATACATCATTTGATGCTTGATAAAAATCTATATTACCATTTATACATGATACAGCTTTATTTATAGTGATAATTTTTGAATAATTATTAGTATTATTATTTAATCTATTGAATACAAGTGGTTATGCTTCAACAGCAACAAAATTTAAAAGAAAAACAAAAAGAATATAGAGAGAAAATGCTAAAAATTTAAAGAATTTAAGAAAAATATAATGAAGAACATAAGGAACAAATCAAGGAACAGACACACAATTATTATGAAGAACATAAAGAGGAAATAAAATTAAAGACAAAACAATATGTTGAAGAAAATAAAGAAAAAGTGAAAGAATATAAAGATGAATGGTGTTCTTCATATATAATGCTAAACTTTTTTCAGAATGTTAATACACACTAAACATAATCCCTCGAAAGTTATAATAAAATCAAACCCACGACCAAATGGACTAACAAAAAGCATATTCTGCAGTTGTTTAAAATGGTTCAATTCTAGAGATAAAATTTTTATAATTATTATTAGTAAAATGGTTAATTCCTTCACACCATTTTTCACTTATATATAAATCAGCATGACCTGGACTTTCGTGATTAAAAATAAACTTGTATTTAGTATGATAAATTACAACATCTTTCTTATAATTAGTTATAAAAATATTTTGACAATCAGTTTGTAATAGTTGTAAATAATTGGTGTCGGTTAAAGGCGTAAAATCATCATTTATACATTCTATTATGCCTTGAATATTTGTAAGCATCAAATCAAATGGACATGTTTTATAACCTTATTGTTTGGTTTGTCTTAAACCATATTTCACACCAAAGACGGCTGAATCGCAATTAAAACCTAAAGATATTGACGTTGTTTTCATATATGTATGTGTATATTATAAATAATTGTTTATTATGTTATTTCTATTATTAAGATCCATTGCACACATATGTATAAAAAGTGCTGAATTAACTTTCTCAGGATAAGCTTTAATAATACAATTTAAAATATATGGATCATGAATTTTATACTCGTTTTTATTTAATTTTGGAAAAATATATTCATATAAGGTTTTTTGTTCATATGGAAATTGATTCCATGGACTTGTATTTCTTAAACTCCACATTTCTTCTTCATGTATTATAGCATTTTTATTTAATATCTTAACACCTGTATTTATAGGGTAACATCCCCAAGGTGCCTCATGGAAAGTATGATATAAAATATTTTTATCACTTAAATCTATTTGAGATTCTAAAGACAAATCCTGTTTTTTAGGATTTACAATTACATCTGAATCAAGCCATACAAACCATTCGGCTTCAGGATAAATTTTAGAAGCTTTAGATAATGCAGCACATCTAATAAAATGTAATGAGCTTGTATATATTTCTAAAATTTCAATATCATTATAATAAAAACCATAATTGTGTTTAGAAGTATATTTTTCTAATAATTCTTTTGTTTTGCAAGCAAAATAAGTGTCGACTGGCCAATGTCCTGAAACAAATACTATATTTGGCATTTTTATATATATTATATTTAAATTATTTTATTAAAGTTAAATAATTGTCAAATAAATAACAATCATTGTTTTTAAATATTGTATCATTATCATAAATGAAAACTATATCAGTTAGTTGTTTTACTGAATTATAACCAACCAAGCTATCTTCAAATCCAAATATATATTTCTCATTATTATAAAATTTGGATTTTGCCAATTCATAACATTCTTTATTTGGTTTTGGTAAATTGTAATTCTCTCTATAAATCCATTGTTTAATTTTTTTCAATAATGGCAATTTTTCCATAAAGACCTCAAGAGTATTTTTATTAGTGTTTGTTACTATACAAAAATTGAAATCATTATCAATTAAATAATCTAAAAATAAATCACTATTTTTTGTAAATGTAATTTCTTCACATTTTAACAATTCTATTTTATCTCTTTTAATTTTATTAATCAGTTCTAGATCATTATTGCAGATTTTATTTAAATATTCATCTACATTACCATTCATAATATAATTATTCCATTCATCAAAATTTAAAAATTTCATAGAATATTTTTCAAATGTTTTTACATAAGCATTATAATGTGCTAAATTTGAGTTTATAATGGTTCCATCTAAATCTAATAAAATAAAAATATCATTTTTATTTTCAACTTTTATAGATGGATATTTGAATTTAAAAAAACATTTATTAATTGTTTCATTAAAATCATTAAAGTTATAATCATAAATATTAAATTTAGTATCTAATAATTGCGTATCATATGGTCTAGGAGCAATACCTTCACTAGAAGAATTATTAGGAATAATATTATTAATTTGAATATTTAATGTATCACCAATTATTTTACAAACTTCATATTTAGTAAATTTATTATAAGGATTATAGAAATGGTAGACACCGATATAGTTATTTTTTATACAATTATAAATAAAGCAACATAAATCTGATATATATAATGGTCTTCTAATACAATAATTATCTTCTTTAAATATTTTATTTTTTCTTAAATCCATAACATTTTTGCCAATTAAACACACAGCATTATCATGAATTTTGCTCAATGGTGAATATAGAACAGGTGTCCTAATTATACAATATTTTGTACAATTTTTAATGACACGATATTCAGATATGAGCTTTGATATACCATAATTTTGTAAAGGATTTTTAACGCTATCAGATAGATTGGGTTGTTTTGAACCATCAAATACATAGTCTGTAGACAAATGAATAAAATTAATATCTAATTTATTACATATATATGATGTAATATGAACCAAATCAATATTAGTATGCTTAATTTCATTCCAATTATTTTCGCATTTATCTAATAATCTTTCAACAATAGAAAATATACAACAATTTATTTTATTTAAAAGTAAAAATTCTTCTAATTTATATGGGTCAGAAAAATCAACATAAAACATATTTTTTTTGTCAATAAAATTTTTATTATATGTTCCAATATATTCTACATTATTTTCATCAAAATATTTACACAATTCTTTACCTACTAATCCAGAGGCTCCACAAATTAATATCATTTAATTACTTAATAATAAACCTTTATATCTTTATTATAAAATTATTTATTTTACATAATTTTTTTAATTATATTTGTACTACTTTTTCCATCAATAAAATCTAAAAGTTTAATATTTTTAAGACTTGGATGTTTATATATTATTTCTTCCTTTTTATAATCCGAACCTTTAAACCATGTATTAGGATTGATAATATTCATTATGTTATCTAATTCAATTTCTAATATATCATTTGTCTCATTGTAGAGTATAATATAATCTATAAATGTATAATTTATTAACATAAATATTCTATCATTTAATTTATTTATTGGCCTTTTTTCACCTTTTAATCTTTTAATTTGCTCATCTGAACTTAAACAAATAAATAATGTATCACAATATTTTTTACATGATTTTAATGTTTTAATATGTCCTTCATGTAAAATATCAAAACATCCACTTGTTAAACCAATATTTGTAAATTTATTTAAATTAATTAAATCAGTCAACTGATTTTTTGAATATATAATTTTATTATAGTTTTTGAAATTTATATTTGAAAAACATAATACTTCAATTTCTTTTGTTAATAAAGAATATTCTTTATTATTATTAATAATAGATCCTGTTGTTATTTTTTTTGACTCGGAAAACAAAGAACCTTCTAATAAAATAATTTTTTCAAACTCATTTTTAATTGTATCAAGATTATTTACTCTCATAATTTCTATTTTTGTGTTATCGATATTGTATTTATTAGGAGATTTAAATAACATAGTTTCGCCTTCAAAAGGAATTCTTTCAGTTACAGAGGTTTCATATTTATCCTTATCTCTGTTATAAATATCTTTAATTCTTAATAAATCATTTTTATCAGTATATTGTATATCTTCAGTATATATTTCAATTTCCATTAAAACACTATTATCAATATATGAATGTATTCCATGAAATGTATCTCTTGGAACATAAACTGACTCAAATATTCCAAGCTGTAAATAACTATTAAATAAATTTATTTTAAAACTTCCTGAAATAGGCATTAATATTGTGTCTTTTTTAAAATGACAATGTAGTGATGTTTCTTGATCTTTATTCACTATTAATATCCATATTCCAATATGTTTATTTTGAAATGCTAAATATTCTTTACCCCAAGGTTTATCATTAATTTTACCAATATAGTCTATAAATTTTGAATTTTCTCTTTTTTTATTATAAAATTGGTTACAGATAGCCTGTTCCTCTGGTATTTTCTTTATGAAATTCATATAAATATATATATATAAAAATTATTATAATATAACTTACTAAAATCTAAACAAATTAATTAAATTTTTATTATCTCCAGTTAAAGTATTTATAAAATTATTTAATATTCTATAATAGTTAGTATCATTAAACATATAAATTTGGTTGGCTTTAATTTCTTTTAGTTTATGTAAAAATGTCCAAGAACCACCGGTTGGTAATATAATTATTTTTTTACATTTAATTGCAATCTCCCAAATTTCTAACAAGTTTTTACAACTTGGAATAGGAGTAATACCATAATCTTTATCAATAAATTTAATATTTTTATTATCTTCAAACAAATGATTATAATATGATAAAATTAATTTGTTATTAACACTTAACTTTCTAATAAGATTATTTAATATTTCAATATTATATGACATTGATCTTGGTTCAAAATTGAATATGAAGATTGTATTATCCTCAACTTGTATATTATCTTTGTTAAAACTATCATTAAAATTATAGTTATTTTGAATTAACTGATTAGGATTATCGAGAGAAAATTTTAATGAATAATTAAAAATTAAATTAATTGTTGATATTAAATGTTTATAAGAATTAATAGCTGAACTAATATTAAATTCATCATGATTTAATATATTAGATTTACACCATGTATTTACAAATAATACATTATTATTGTTAAAATTTAAAATTTTCATACCTATATTTTCCATTTTATTTTGTAATAATAAAGTTAAAACATTATTATTTAATAAATTTTCAGGTGGATGTCCATTTACTAATTGATTTGAATAAATAATATCATTTGGATATATTCTAGATAAATTAGGAATATTTTCAAGAAATACGTCGGCATTTATAGTATAATATAAAAACTTAACATCTTTATTTTGTTGACATATAATATTCAAAAATAACGACATAAAATAAACATCACCAATATGGTTCATATTATAAAAACATATATACATATAATATAAACCTTAAAATTTTCTAAATATTTTAACTTATTATAATCCATTCTTTTTTTGGATTATGCCAAAAATTTTTATAATAAATTTCAGCATCACTAATTAAAGCAGCTACATAACTAAAACTACTTGGTGATATTACTAATACATCAGATGAAACAAGACCTTGAAAAGTTTTAAATACATCATAATTTAAGTAAAATTTAACATTATTACTTGCTAAATCTGTAAAATTATTTATAAATCCTTGTGAATATACATGAAATAATATATTTTTATCTTTATATTTCTCTCTTATTTGGTTCATTACCTTTAAATAATAACTATTTGGTGTGTTTGCTCTATCACCAGCAAGACCTCTATCGACATAATTTTCCCTTCTAATATGAATAGCAACATTAAATCTTTCATTATTAAAAAAATTTTTATCTTTATTACTCCAGTAACAATCTTTAATAAATTTCATATGTTCAGACTGACAACATATATCAATATTAGATTCGAAAAAAGGTCTTACAATAGAATTGTAATCTAATTCTCTAATAGTTTCGTTAGGATTAATATTAGTAATATTATTTTTTAAGTTAATTAAATTTTCAACTTTATCAACATAATTAATATCATTATCATAATTATGTTCAACCGCAGAAAAAGGTTTATATAAAAAATTATAATTATAGAATTTACAAAAAATATAAGTTTGTAAAATTTTTTGGTATTGCGCACCAAAACCATCAGTTGTTGTTGCTATAGTACAATCCATATTAATTATATAATTTGTGTAATTATATTTTTAATACATTTTAAATTAATATAAATAGTTAAAATATAATAAAAATAAAATTAACAATTATTATATGATTGAACAGGAGTATATAATGCTTATTATGAATTGTAAGAAATATTTGAAAAAAGCAAATTTTCAAAAAACGACATGGTTACCAAAGATTCCTTCATATTTACAATATTTTCACGTTATCGGTGAGCCAAATTTAGATACTAGATATAAATTTGATAATGAAAATAGATTTTTATGGGTTAAGGTAGAAGATGATTATATTTCATTACCAAAAAAAGTTATTAGAGCTTACGAAGCGGTGTACGAGACATTTGATTTCAAATATTTATATAAAACAGATGATGATCAGATATTAGTTAATGAAAAATTTTTAGATGTAGTAAAAGGAATAACAAGTGGTAGTAAAAAACTACATTATGGTGGCTATATTGTAGACGTAAAGCAAAATTATTTATCACAATATAATAAAATTCATCCAGAATTGCCAGAATACTTACCAATTTTTCAAACGAAATATTGCAGCGGACGTTTTTATTTTCTCTCGAAACAAGCATTAGCAAATGTTATAAGTAAGAAGGAATTTATTGAAAAGGAATATTTAGAGGATTATGCAATAGGATTTAACTTAGACCAATATTATAAATTAGATATGACAAACTTAGCTACAAATAAGTTTTTTATTGACATTGAATTTAGCGATTATAAGAATAGTATTAAATAAATATTTATATAAACTATATGAATATAAATAGACTTGCTAAAAGAGTTGGCATATTTTGTAACGCAAGAGACGAAAATAATATAAAAGAATGGGCAGCACATCATTTATTAATAGGTTTTGATATAGTATTTATATTTGATCATAAATCTAAAATACCGTTAAAAACAGTTTTTTCTAATTTTGATAAAAGAGTAATAATTTCAAGAATAGAGAAAGAAGGTGGAAATATAAAAGTATTTTTGATGAATCAAGCAACAATTATTGCAAAAAAATTATCTCTAGATTGGTTTATTTATTTAGACGCGGATGAGTTTTTAATTTTAGATAAAAGATTTAAAGGTGTAAAACATTTGTTGAATAAATATTCATACGGAGACCTAATTGGAATAAATTGGCTTATATTTGGCTCAAATTTTTTAGTCAAAGAACCAGATGGTTTAATACTAGAAAATTACATACGTTCTTCTAAATATTTAGATCAACATATTAAATCATTTGTAAGACCAAATGAGATTACATTTGCAGACAATCCGCATTATTACTATGTTAAAAATCCATTAAGAATGATAGATATAAATTTTAATATATTAAATAAACCATATTATCATAATAAAATAAATCTAGCATTTTACAACGTTCCTACATATATAGCTCATTATATATATCAATCAGAAGAAACATATAAAAAAAGAAAGGTTGATTTACAAATTGCAGATGATGGAACAATTCGTAAAAATATGGAAGATGAAATTCATAATAAAGGAAATGAAGGAGTCAACACACAACCACAAAAATACATAAACAAAATAAAAGAGTTTCTCGAGTTTTACAATAATAAAGATTAAAAATTTAGTTTCTTAAAATTGAAGTCATTTCTTCTCAAGTTTGATTTATCTAAATCGAGCATAATGTTTCTATAATCAGTTGGACGTCTTTCAATGTCGCTTATGTCAGGACGCTGGACTACAGTCAAAGGTGTTAATAAATACCATTTATGAGAAATTTGTAAAGTTCCCCAATACTGATCTATTGCAAACAGGTTAGATTTACTAGGATTTTGTGTTAACAAATTAATGCCTTTTTGATAATTGTCTATAAGTGTATCGTAATAATGACATTTTACTAGATAAGCTGTTGTGGTTTGACAATGAGATACTTTAACACAACAATTATCAATCATTTTATAGTCTCCCATATTATTTCCAGCTAACAATAATACATCAAAATCTTTATGATTTTCTAAAAAAAAATTTAGACTATTTAAAAATAATTTCGGGTCTAAAAATGTAACATCATCTTCAAGTATCAATATATGGTCTAAATTGTTATGTTTTGCATATCTTAGAAGAGTTAAATGACTAAGACTACATCCAAGAGCACCGAATTTGTTCAATATAGCTGGAAATCGGTGGGCTTGCCAATTTAACAAATTTAATTGGGTCTCAACATGTTGTTTTCTATCAATGCGTCTATTTAAATTTATATAAAATATATTTTTAATGTCATTAGAATTTTTTAAACCTTCCATATTATTAAACAATATAAATAATTTAATTTATTATTTATTACGAATTTATTAAATTTTCAACTAATTCCACCCTAACTTTATTCCAATAATCGCGTCCTTCTGTTCCTCCGTTATTTGTTACTTGTTTATCATGTATTCTATAGTATAAATTAGGTTCTTTAAAATTATATATATACTTAAATTGTTTTAACAATCTTAATGTTATTTCGAAATCTTCAGTCATTTTAGATTTAGTTTTATCATAGTTTCCAACCATCAATATAGCCGATTTTCTATAACACAATGTTGGATGATTAGTTATCCAATGAGATTTAATTGTTTTGTAATCATCCCATGTTATACTAGGATGGTTTGTAGAATGCATTGTATTTTTTATATTTTCTTTAAAAAAAGTAACTTGTCCTCCACAAACCTGTACTTGAGGATTATTTTCCATAAACTTTAGTTGATTTATTATTCTATCAGTGTACATTATATCATCGCTATCCATTTTAATAATAATTTCATTAGAACACATACTGACACCTAAGTTTAAAGAATGACCTATGCCCATATTTTTTTCATTTTCATGATAGACAATTTGCGTAAATCTAGTCGTTCTTTTAAAATTTTCTAAACATTTTTTTAAAAGTAACGTGTTTAACTTATCAGAACCATCATTTATCCATACTAGTTCTATATTGAATAAACCTTTTTGATGTTTAATTGAATCTAAACATTCTTTTATATATACAGTTTTAGTATTCAAACTAGACACTAAAATACTTACACTTCTTAATGGTCTATTAAATTGTGATGGCAATTCAATTGAATTCATATTATCGTAACTTTGTTTTGTTGAACCCCAAGCTTGGTAAGCATAAATTTTACCATGTCCGCTGTACTCAACACCTGTTAAATGAATTGGAAGAAAAGTGTAACTTGGAAAAATATATAAATCATTAAATTTGCCAGAATTATACATCCTTGTTAAAAGTCCTGGACCAACTGATTGCCAAGCCATATATCCATCCTTTTGAGTGACTGGGTTATTTTTAATCCAATCAATAGCTCCTTTAACAAGCGGATGATTAATGGGAAACCCCATTGTTCCAGTAGCTATTAATCCAGCACGAACTTCTTCTTGTTCCCATCCAGCAAAGCAAGTCTTGTTTATTATTTCTTCATCAAATTGTTCAATACAAATAGAATCAGCATCTATAAATACACCACCATACTTATATAGAATTTCCCATCTTATGATATCCGCTTTGCCATTAATTTCTTCTATATCATCTATTTGTTTCTGGCATTCAAAAACCATATTTCTTTTGATAAATTCGGTTTCATTCCAATATATATATTCAAAATCTGAGTGTTTGTATTTCCATGTATTCATTAGTTTAATCGGTGCAGGTTTGCTTCCTATCCATAATTGATGTATAATTTTTGGAATACTCATTATTTATATACTATGTTATTATCTTTAAATTATCATTTAAATTATTATATATATATATGTGTAATAATTTAAATAAATGGAGACAATAAATAAAATATGAAAAGCTTAAATCAGGTATATGAATACTATTTAAATGTAAGTCCAAAAAAAGACAAAACATTTGTTATTTCTGTATTATTCCATGAGAATATTAAATCAGTAATGGTTTACTTAATGAATGTGTTATATTGCTTTAGAAATTATAATGTATATATATTAATTTCTTGTAACGAATACATTTATTATTTTTTAAATAAAACGAATTTAACAAAAAATATAATAGTGGTTAGTCATAGAGATGATAATATGCCAATATGGGGAAATGTAAATTTATTTGATCAACATGTCAAAAATTATATTTATTTAAAAGAAAACAAAATCACATACGATTATTTTTGGTTTTCCGCATCAAATGATGTATTTATTAAAACAATCGACAATCATTTAGAAAATTGTATTATTAAAGCTCCAGACGAATTAAATGAAATATCAAACGATAAAGTTAATGAATTTTATAATGATTTTCTGAATAACTCAACTTGGTCATGGTATTTAAAATTAATTGAAGATAAAAATGCTATTAATACATTTATAAAAAATAAAATAATAGTAAAATGCAACGAAATAGAAGGACTTGTATTGCCAAATAAATTATCTGAAGAAGTCTTTAATTTTTATATTGAAAATCTTTATAATAAAAATACAACAAAAGATTATATAATGGAAGAATTTTATATTCCATCTTATCTATTAAGTAAATATAATTTAGATTACAACACTTTTACTGTTAGAGAAAAATGGTGCAAATATAAAGAATTACAAAATATTTATGGATTGCAATTAATAGATAAAATAAAAACATATGAAAATTTATATTGCATAAAAACACTTGATAGAAGCATTGAATACCCAGTAAGAAATTATGCTTTAAATTTGCTTAATTAATTCCCAAATATTATTTTTTGTTTTTTGACTAATATTTTCCATAAAATAAAATGTACCAAATATTAAGCTCTTTGTCACATATCTTAAATAATTGATATTCAATCTTATATCATTACATTTTTTAATAAAATAATCTTTTATTTTTAAAATATAGTCGTTGTCAATAGGTTCATTATTTAATATAATATCATATCCTAAAATACTTTGAAACATTTTGCCATAATCATAATATATGTCACCGTTAGTAGTTAATATATTGTCAACTTGGCCTCTCATATCAATGAAAATATACTTTTCTTCATATGTGTAAATAATATTGGAAAACCAAAAATCGCCATGAATCATATTTACTATTTTTGCATCAAACCACGTTTCAATACCATTAACAATATCTTGTAAATTTTCCTCCGAATCAACAAAATTATAATCTAAATTGTTAAATCTGTTTTTTATTTTAGATATATAATTATTTTTAACATTCCCTCCATTAATTATTATTTTATCGTGTGAATTAGAATGAAAGTTATTTAAAATTTCAAATAAATCATCTACGTATTTAGTTGTTAATAATTTATTTTTATATAAATAATAAAGAGGAATTCCAGAAACGTAATTAATTTTAATTTCAAGTAATTTATCAATTTTATTAAAATCTATTAGGTTAGGAAAATAATTTTTAAAATGATTCGGTATATTTTGATAATAATAAAGTTCTCCTTTTAAAATATCATAGGGACCAGATTTTATAATTTCATTACCAATTTTTTTTATTGTATTATATTTGTTGTTTTTTATTTTATTTGGTATAAAATCATTATTTTCTCCATAAAATAATCCAAAATATGCGACATTATCTTTATAAGGATTTAAGGCCTTATCGTCTATATATATGTCTGCAAAAGGTTTACCAAATATAAGTTCATCATAATGTATATTAAAATTTTCAAGAGTTTCTATTGTTACCAAGCCTATATCTTTAAAAACCTTTCCTATATTATTATTATGAGTTTTCATACGTCTGGCTGTATAAATAATAATCTCATGTCCATCGTTTTTCATACTTTTTAAAAGCTCAATATTTTTATGTATTGGTTTTACGGATGAATAATCCCCTGGTTTTGTTGGGTTTGTTACAAGTGTATTATCTAGATCAAAACATATCCTTAACTTTTTTTTATTTACGTTTTCTTTATTGTTTATTATTTCAGAATAACTTCCAATATGAATTGTTTTATTTATAAAAATTGGCGATATTTTTTCTCCATTTTCTATCATTATTTTATATAATTTTGAAAAATAAAATTCGTTTTTTGTTTTAATGTTATTCGTTATCATTTTATTAGCATAAAACATAAAACTTTCTAAATTTTTAAATCCATATAATCCACAACAATAATAGTCAGATATTTTATTTTTTTCTTCAATATTGATTACATGGTCATTTTCAATTTGTATAAATGAATAATTGGTTTTTTCATAATCAATGCCATAACAAATGAAGTTATTATTATTGTTATTTCATTAAATGTGTGTAAATTATCATTGTCAATAAATAATAAACTTTCATTGTTTAAATTGAAATTACGTAAACCAATAAAAGCAGTCTCAACAGCACCTCTCGTTAAAAAGTCTACGCATGAAAAATGAAATATTTTTTCTTTAAATTTTTCAGTTAAAATTTCACAAAAATTAAATTCATTTAAAAATGAATTGTACACAATATATACTTCTTGTATAGTAATATTTTCAACAATGTATTCAATCATATGTTTACCGTTTATATAGTTTAATGGCTTTGGTAATGAGTAATCGGCATTTCTTTTTCCTATCCCCCCACATAAAATAATATATTTCATTTAATATTAGTTTACAATTAGTATTTAAATAATAATTGTAAAAATAACTATAAACAAAATTATGTTAATTACAGATATTCCAACAATTTATATTAATTTAGAACATAGAATAGATAGAAATATTTCAGTATTAAAAGAATTAGCCAGAGTAAATATAATTCCACAAAGATTTAATGCAGTTAAAAAAGAAAATGGAGCTATTGGTTGTAGTCTAAGTCATATAAAATGCTTAGAAATAGCTATTAAAAATGATTATGAATATGTATTGATTTGTGAAGATGATATTGAAATATTGAATCCATCCCTCTTTGTAGAAAATGTAAATAAATTTTTAAACTCAGAAATTGATTGGGACGTCATACTGATTGCTGGAAATAACATGATTCCTTATAATTTTGTTACAGATTATTGTATTAAAATATACAATTGCTTAACAACAACAGGTTACATAGTAAAAAAACGTTATTACACAACACTTTTAAATAATTATAAAGAAGGTGTTACAAAATTAATGAGAGAACAAGAAAATACTTCGTATAGGATAGATAAATATTGGCATATTTTACAAAATAAAGATAATTGGTATATGTTAATACCACCAACAATTGTTCAAAAAGAAGACTATAGTGATATAGAGAAGAGGGTTACAAATTTTAAAAAATATATGTTAGATATCAATAAAGCAATAAGAAAATAAATTTTCTCTCAACAAATAATAATGTTGAAAGAAAATTATTCAAAAGAAGAAAAGAATGATATAGCAAAACATATAAAAAATATTAATTTAGAAGATGTTAACAAAGAATTCAATAAATTGGTAAAAATTGGAGAAAAAGCACACATGATGTCAGAACGTTCTAAAATAGGAAATAATATAATAGACTACTTTACTTTTTTACAACGTTTAGAAACAAAAGGTAAATACGACGTAAATTATTTTGAATTTATAGTTAATTTAGACACATTTAGAGAGAAAAAATTTATTCAAACAATGTTGAAATATTATGAAGACGTAAAAAATAAGAATAAAACGAAAC
>Ga0194116_10004852_pt1 | contig 15101 bp, 16 predicted proteins | sample TA2MahsurfametaG_4_FD_148617 | JGI IMG/M metagenome (GOLD analysis project Ga0194116, IMG submission 148617) | Freshwater microbial communities from Lake Tanganyika, Tanzania - TA2015008 Mahale S9 surface | ecosystem: Environmental > Aquatic > Freshwater > Lake | place: Tanzania: Lake...
GAGCGATTAGACAGTTACGGAAGGATACTGAAGTTAAAGCAATCATCTCTTACGCTGATAGTGATTTCCATAATGGTACAATCTATCGCGCTTGTAATTTTAAATATTGCGGACTTTCAGACCCAAAAAAGGATTTCTACTATGCAGACGGAACTAAACACTCTAGAGGCAAAGTTAAAGGTGCTGCAGGAGAATGGAAAGAACGCTCCCGCAAACACCGATATGTGATGATATTTGATAAGAATCTAGAACTCTTATGGGTTTGATGCCCTTGTATTTTCAGTCTTAATTAATTTATTATTAACATATTGCGATGACTTATCATAGGTCATCGCTTTTTTAGTATCAAGAAGAACTTGCTGTAGATAAATTGGTTTTAAAACGTAAATACTTCTTTTTTCATTGTTTTTACGAACTTCATATTCGTAATTGGTAACTCCAATCACTGGATTTAATGTTGTTGATGGACTTCCTGGTTTTGGAATTGTAAAATTAGAATCAACTATTTTACCTGCTGGAAGAATCAGACGATTTTGAGAATCTTTTACTTCAGTAGTTTCATAGTGATGAATATCATTTATAGAATTGCCGTAAATATTTTCTGAGTAATCGTAGATTTGCTTATCAGAAAGTGGCCATTGATTTCTAATATTTGTAATTCCAGCACTGATTAATACTACCCAATCGTATTGGGAACTTCCATAAAGTTCTTCAGCAACAAGTTCTGGTCTTGATCCATCAGGTATTTGATACTTATTAAATATTGTGACCACATTTCGCAAATGCAAATCATCGCGGAGTTTAACTCTACGAAATATATTTTTTACAAGAAGATATTCATTAACAGATTTTCTATCTGATAGAAAAGACTGATATTCTAGATTTGGTAATTCTCTGAAGTAAGACATTAGTAACCTGTACCCTCCTTACCGATATCTGTATCATAATCTTCAGCAAAGATTGGAGTAAGTTCTTGGAAATTCAGTCCTAAAGTTATATTAACTGGTGCTGCGTCTGCATAAGTTGCATAAGTTCCACCAGGAGTATAATTAACACTCATACCTTGTAAAGCGCAAATTTTAAATCTATTCAGGTAAGGGTGTCGCTTATTGCCGCTCATATATTCAAGCTTAAACACTTCGGGTGCTTGAAGAAACAATCCTTCTCCTATTCCTTTTTTACCAGCACTATGTTTCTTGAATGCTCTAATAATATCTTTAACTTGTTGTGCTTCTTTTTGCGAACGGGGAACAATATCAAATGCAAAAGTAAAACCTTCTCTTATTTTAATACCAGAAAAAATTAACTCAATATTAGAGTTTGCAATTACCCCCGCTGCTCTTCCAACAATATCTGGTAGTTTATCACTTCCTAAAAGTGTATTTAATCCTGCACCAATTGCTGCTGCAGTAATTGTCTTTTGACCAGACCCAGTTGTAGCTGTTTTTACAAGTTCGTCAATTGCACCTTTAACTTTTTTTACTAAGTCTTTACCACCCAATAAAGCAGCAGCGCCTCCAGTTACCAAACCTTCAGCTAAATTTAAAGAAGATTGTCCCCAAGTTACACTATTTTTATCTTGCACATCATCTGGGATTGGAAGAATAATAGTTCCTTTTGGAGTTGATGTTTCATATCCACTCAATTCTCCAGCAGATGGTAAAGCAAAACTTCCTTCGGGAATAATACCAGGTGGATTGTACTTAAGAACCGTAATCTTCAAATAATCGTCGGAACTCGTAAGTTTTGTAAGTGGATATCTATAATTAAATGGTTTTGTATCATCCATTTATTTTTTCTAATTATTTAGTTCTAATATTACCAAAAGGGATACGTCTTAAATCGCCAACTTCTTCTTTATAAATCTCATACATTCCACCAGCAATTTCATCCCAAGTATATTGTCGTTCTTCTCCCCAGTGGTAATTGATACCGTCAAATCCCCACTTATAAACATTCTTCACATAAACAAAGGGATTTTGGTCGTATCTTAAACTTGCTGTTTTAGCATTATAAACAAAGATATAATATCGTCCAGCTCTTGGAGGTTCTCTACTTTCTGTGAGAATATCCATTAATTCAAGCATCAGTTCATCAGCATCTTCAACTCCAAGCATTTTTTTAACAAGGGGAGCAATGCGATTTCGTTGTTGAAGCGTCTTTCTGGGCATTACTTGATACCAAGGTCTGATTCGGTGATTACCTTGAATTCATAACCTCTATCAGCACACCATTCTCGTGCTGCTTCCCACTTTGATTGATTTTTAGCATACTCATAAACTTCACTGATATATCTTTTCGTCTGTCTTTGAGGTTTTGGTGGTGGAACAGTTTGTTTTAATGGTTTAATTTCAATCATATATTTCTTAATTGAACCATTAGATTCTTTGACTTTTATAAGAAAATCAGGAAAATATCTATGTATGCGATTATCTATTGGAGATTTATACCACACAAACATTTCTTCACTGGAATATTCTAAAACATTTTCGTTCATATCACAATAATAAAGAAATTTTCTTTCCCAACTTGATCTATAATATATTTCGCAAACATTTCCTTTATATTTTTCAGGATTTGCTGGTTTATATTTTCCTTGTAAAAATTTTTTTCTACTCATATTTTTTCCATCCTTTATGACTTTTATTTCTTCCAGCAACTACTTGTTGTAAGCAACCAATGCTTAAATTATTATCTTTCGCAAATTTAGTAAGATTTTTAATTTCCACTACTTTTCCAGTTGGATCTATTAACTTATATTTTTTACTATTTTTTTCAGATATTTTCTTTTTTATTTCATCTGAAATTTTTTTTCCTTTATTAGGACTTGGGTTATTTTCATAATATTTTTTTATATTTTCACTAATTTTTTCTCTAGTTTCTTTATTGTGGGTTTTTCCATACATTGGATTTAGTTCTCCAAATCTAGCACTACCATACATACCATTTTTTTCACCACAATTTACTCTAGAGTTTCTGAAATTTTCATTTGTTTCGTGTAAAAATTTTGTCCGTTCACCTATCATTTTTCTAACTTTTTCTGTATGTGTTTTACCATAGAACCCATTTTTATAACCACTACATCCACCATCATTATCACTTGTGAAAAACTCTTCAATAATTTGCTCACCTCCTAAATTAAAAATTTCATTAAGTTTTTTTGTGCTAAATTTATAATAAATTCTTTTCATATTGAAGATATTTTTATTCCATATTATTTATAACCAATATTTTCCTTTATAAGACATCTAAATACTTATACTATAAGACTCATATAAGGTATTTAGAGTGCCCGCAAGACCACGTAGAGTATCTGATATTAAACCATTATTTGCTAATTTAGCACAGACATCTCATTATCAAGTTACATTTGGGGGACTTCCTTCAGAGTTACAAAATTACCTTGCTAAGAAAGGTGTTACTTCAGCATTTTTTGCTGAGAATGCTGGTTTACTTTGCTATAACGCTTCGTTACCATCAACAAGTTTTGTTCCGAAGAATGTTGATAGTAATTTTACAGGTGTTACTGAAAAATTTGCACTTGCTAGAAGTTATTCTGAAATTACTCTTGACTTTTATGTTGACTCTTCCTACTTAATGGTTAAATTTTTAGAGTCTTGGATGGAGTTTATTGCGAGTGGGTCTCACAATCCAATTGATACTACAACTGGAACTGCGAGTCAAAGAGCAGGAAACTATTTTGTAAGAATGCAGTACCCAGAATATTATAAGTCTAGTTTTACAAAGATTATAAAATTTGATAGAAATTATGGTGCTGAAATAGAATATACTTTTGTTGGGTTTTGGCCAATTGCGATGAGTCCCCCATCAATATCTTATGTTCAATCAGATGTTTTAAAAATATCTACCTCTTTTGCATATGACCGATATATTGCTGGAAGACCTCTAGGAGTCAATCCATTTGAAGGTGTGAAAATTAATTTTAATTCTAGCACTTCTAATGAAAGTAATAGAGATTTTCTTGTTCCAATTCGTGGTGCAAGCGGTGTTGTTTTTTATGATTCTAGAATAGATACAAGAATATCTGCCGAAGTTAATAGAAGATTCTTTAGTGCTACTGGACAACCAGTTATCAACTAAATATTTGCACCTGAATAACTTATAATGCCTTTACCAAAGATTGCAACACCAACATATGAGTTGGAAATTCCTTCATTAAAAAAGACAGTTAAATATCGTCCTTTCCTAGTTAAAGAAGAAAAGATTCTGATTATTGCAATGGAGAGCGAAGATTCAAAGCAAATTGCAGAAGCACTCAAGACAGTTATTAGTAATTGTATTTTGACAAAAGGAATTAAAGTCGATCAATTATCAATTTTTGATATTGAGTATCTGTTTCTCAATATTCGTGGTAAGTCTGTTGGAGAAGATGTAGACGTTCTTCTAACTTGCCCCGATGATGGAACAACCCAAGTTCCAGCAGTCATTAATTTGGATGAGATCAAGGTTATTATTAAACCAGAGCATTCGAGAGATATTAAACTAGATGACACTCTAACATTAAGAATGAAATATCCTTCAATGCAAGAATTCGTAAAGAATAATTTTTCTGGAGAAGGTGATACTACTGTAGATGATACATTTAATATGATCACATCTTGTGTGGAACAAATTTATAGTGAAGAAGAGTCCTGGGCAGCAGGTGATGTAACTAAAAAAGAATTGAATGAGTTTCTTGAACAACTTACTTCGGCACAATTTAAAGAAATTGAAAAGTTTTTTGAGACGATGCCAAAACTTTCTCATACTGTAAAGGTTAAGAATCCTAATACTGGTGTAGAAAGTGATATTGTTTTGGAGGGTCTTACATCTTTTTTCGGCTAGGAATGGCGCACGTTGATCTTGCGTCATACTACAAAACTAACTTTGCCTTGATTCAGCATCATAAATATTCTTTGACAGATTTAGAGAATATGATCCCTTGGGAGCGCGAAATCTATGTTGGTCTCCTTCAACAATATATTGAGGAAGAAAACCTGAAGAACCAATCAAATGGCTAACGAGAATGTTACACCTACTACTGCATTAATTGGTCTTTCGGGACAGTTAGATACCGTTCGCACAGAAATCGCAGCAACAAATATTGGTCTTCAAAATGTTGCATCATTAATTCAAACTGATAGTCTTCTAGATCAACAAAGACTTTTACAAGAAAGAGAACGAGAAAGAAGACTTTTAGAAAGTCAAGTTAGAGTAGGAACACAACTTGAACTGCAAAAAAAGGTTACTGCAGCAGTTGCAGGACCAGTTAAAACATTAGAGACAAAATTAACTAATACATTTAGCAACGTTACACGTTCTCTTCAATTTCTTTTTACTGGAGTAATAGGACCTGCTTTAGTTGTCGGTTTTAAAAGGTCTAGCAAACTTGGTCTTAAAGCACTAACTGGCATTAAGGATTTAATTAAAAATTCATTTAGTGCAATTGGTTCTGGATTATCCTTCCTTAGAGGTGGATTTGGTTCAGTCATTCGTTCAATCATAGGAGTTACAAGTAGAATTTCAAAAGCAATTTTATCTCTTGCTGCATCACCAGTTAAAGCAATTGCAGATGTTTTTAAGAAGTTTGTGCCTGGTGCAAAACCAACAGGGACAGGTGCTGGAGCTGGGGCAGGAGTAAATCTTTTTGGGTTAATAGGTAGATCTCTTTCAGGAGTTGGTGCTGTTCAAAATGCAATGGAGGGAAATCCAGTTGGTGCAGCCGCTTATGGAGCTGCTGCATTGTTCCCTAATCCTATTACAACAACCGCAGCACTTGTTTATACTGGAGCAAATTTACTTGGATATAAACCGGAAAATATTTTAAAAAATTCATTTACATTACCAAAAATTGATTTTGGATCTATGAGTCAATCTATGAGTGAAATGGGATCAAACATTTCTAATTTCCTGGATATTGATTTAAAAGCACCAACACAAAAAGTACAAGGTAATGTAGAGGGAGGAAATACTGCAGATTCTCAAAAACCAGCATCGCCACCAGGAACAATTAACCTTGATACAGTTCCATTTACATCACCAGCAAAACCATCTACACCTGTGAGTCAACTACCAGAAGCAAAACCAGATATCATTTATACCTCAACTGGACAACAGTCTCAATCATCTGTTGTTTCAGGAGAAACACAAACTCTTACAGATGTTCCATTAATTTCTTCATCAAATCCTGATAATTTCTATACATTATATGCACAAGTCAGTTATAATGTGGTAATATAATATGGTAATATCTTCTCCATTATCTTCACTCTCAACTGCTGCAAGGGGGACCAAACAAACTACCTTTGGATTAAAGAAGGCACTTACGCAAAATGTACAGAGAAAAAGAAATATTATAAATGGCACAAATATCTTTAGAAGAAGAAGAGAAGAACTTGGAAAAAGGGCTGCCTTATCAGATAAATTTGCTGCACAATCTTTAATCACTAGAAATCAGGGTCCAAGAACTCTTGCCTTATCGGATACAAGCACAAGTGTTACTGATAGACTGCTTGGATTTATTGGTTATCTTTCTGGGGGTTGGATTCTAAGCAATATGCCGACTTGGATTGCACTTGGAACTCAATTTAGTGAAAGATTGAGAATTGTTGGTGGGATTTTGAGTAATTATGGGGATGAAACTCTTAAAGTAATGGATGGTTTCAAAGAAGTTTTTGGTGCAGCACTTGAAAACATTTCAAACTTTGATTTTACCGATAGTTCTTATCTTGTAAGAAGTTCCCTAAATGATTTAAAACTTGAAATTGATTCTTTGGGTGCTGGATTAAGTGAAGCTTTTGCAGTTCTGTTGCAACCTTTTAAAGATGTTCCACCATTAGGAACTATTCAACCTGATGAACCTGATAAAATACCACCACCATCGCCATCTAGTAATTCTGGACAATGGAAATCAATTTTAGATTTAATTGCATCAGCAGAAGCTCCTGGAGGATATGAAACAATATTGGGTGGTAAACAAATTAAAGGTGCTACTTCAATGACAATCACTGAAGTTGCAAAAATAGCTGGTGATCGCCTTGATGGTAAAGGGAATTATGCTGTTGGCAGGTATCAATTTACAACTCTTAGAGCACAAGCTAAACAATATGGTAATTTAAATCCAGATAAAGATCTGTTTAGTCCAGAAAATCAAGATAAAATTGCAATAGGTATTATTGAAAAAAAGAAAAAAATTTCAATTGAAAGAATTAAAAGAGATCCTATTGGATCTGGTAATATATTAGCAGAGGAATGGGCAGGTCTTCCTGTTCTTTCAAACTATGGAGGTAAAAAAAGAGGGCAAAGTTATTATGAAGGTTTTAATGAAAATCGTGCTACAATTTCTGCAGAGAAATATGAAAATGCTTTAAGACGATTTGCAACTCAACCAACAGCACCACAACCACCAGTAGCAAAACAAACACCATCTCAACAACCACCAATCACTGGGCAAAGACGTTTACGAAAAAGAGATGTCTTTACAAAATCCCTTGGCAAAGATGTTGATTTTATTACAATTTCGGATGTTGTTGGGTCTCCTAGAAAAGGTGGAAGAACTCACGGTGGTATTGATATTGCAGCGCCGCTGGGAACTTATATTGCTTTAAGAGTTGATTGTGAGGTTGTAGCGCAGGGAACTTATGGTGATTATGGGTTATTAATTGATGTTTGGATTCCAAGTTTAGGTATTCAATTGAGAATGACTCACTTGAGTTCTGTTTTGATTAAATCTGGTAAGATACCTGCTGGGACTTCTTTTGCAAGAGTTGGTCAATCTGGAAGTGCATCTGGTCCTCATATTCACTTAGAGTATGATACTAAAAAAGGATCCCGTGGTGGTGGTGCCTTGAATGATGATCCTGATAATTATGCTGCTAAACTAGATGGATACGTTCGTCTGTTATTACTGACTAAAAATCCAAACAAAGGACAATTTTCACCTGCAGCAGTTTCCTCAATCTCATTAATGCCTGGTGCCCCATCGGTTACTACAAATACGGAGGATCAAGTTGAGATGGAGACAAATGCATATCTAGCAGGTCTCTTAAATGGTATTACACAAGAAAGACAGGGAAGAAAAATATTAGTTATTGATGATAGATCAGTAGGTGGGGTTCAACAAGTCATATCTTCTGATAGTGGAAGTGATATCCAAATTGAGATACCTCAATCTGTTCTGTTAAATAACTTTATCAAAAACAAACTTCTTCTAGATCTAAATTACCTATAATGTCAATTCAGAGGTCAATATTTGAACAAATACTTATAGAATCCAATGATAGATCCAGACAGGTGGATATTACCTCTGGTTCAATTCAAATTGATTATTATGAAGATTTATTTTCACCAACAATCACAGCGACTATAAGAGTTGTAAATACAGGCAATACTGTTACCTCACCAAATAGCACTATTCCACAAAGACAATCAATTTATAATGGACTTCCACTAAGAGGTGGTGAAAGAATTGCTATGAAAATAGCAGGAAATTCGCCAACAAATCCTGGTTTAGATTTTTTAACTGACCCTAAGAATTATCTTTATGTTTCTAGCATAACTGATGTAATTTCAGAAACTAATAAAGAGAGTTTTACTTTAAATCTAATTTCAAGAGAGGCGATTACAAATGAAACTGTAAGAGTGATAAAAAAATATCCAGTTTCACTATCACTTGATCAATCAGTATCTAAAATTTTAACTGATGTGTTAAAGGTAAATAAAATTGGAACCATTGATAAAACATCAAATAAGTATGGTTTTATAGGCAATTCAAGAAAACCCTTCACAATTTTAACTTGGTTAGCATCAAAAGCAGTTCCAGAAATTTCTGGTGGTGGAACTGCTGGGTTTTTCTTTTATCAAACTGCAGATGGATTTCAATTTAGAGCAATAGATAATTTGAGTAGACAACCAATAAAAGCATCATTTTTTTACAGTGAAGCACTAGAATCTTATGATGTAGAAGGTAGAAAACTTTCTGGTAATTTTAAAATCTTAAACTATAATACAGAAAAAAATCAAAATTTACTTGAAAAATTAAGATTAGGAACATATTCAAATTATCGTATCTTTTTTGATCCATTAACAGGAAGAATTACAAAACCAGATAAAACTAGATTTAAATTAAGTGACTATTCAAAAAAAACAAATAATCTTGGAAAAGAAGATCTTAAACTTCCTAATCTTGATGATAGTTCTAATTCAAATCTAGGAGATGCTCCAACTAGAATCATTACTGGTATTTTGGATGTTGGAACTATGGACAAAGGAATTTCAACAGAGGTGAATGGAGATCCAACAGATTATCAATCTCAGACATTATTGAGATATAATTTTCTGTTTACTCAATCACTTAATGTAATGATTCCATCTAATACAAACTTAAGAGCAGGAGATGTAATTGAATGTTTATTCCCTAAAATTTCAACAGCACCTGCGAAAGAATATGATACTGACGTTAGTGGTCTATATATGATTAAAGAACTTCGTCATCATTTTAGTGCTACGAATTCATACACCTCTTTAAAACTTGTAAGAGATACTTTCGGAATCAGATAAATGCTCGATCAGTCACTAATTCAAAGTCATTTTATAGGAAGAGATGGATTTCGCTGGTGGATTGGACAAATTCCACCAGTCACTGAGCAGAGAAATGGACAAGAGGTTGATATATGGGATCAGCAGGCAAATAATCAAGGTTGGGGAAATAGAAGAAAAGTTAGAATTTTAGGTTATCATCCAGTAAGTGATAAAGAGTTAAAAAATGAGGATCTTCCCTGGGCACAGGTGATGATTCCAACCACTTCAGGAACAGGATCTTCAAATTATGCGGTAAATCCAAAATTAAGACCTGGTGATGTTGTTATTGGATTTTTCTTAGATGGTGATAATGCACAAATCCCAATCATTATGGGAGCACTTGGAAATACAAATTTATATTCAAAAAATTTAGGATATACTTTTCCCTTTGTTCCATTTACTGGATATACTGAAAGAATTCCTAATCCTACATCATCTGGTAGAAATTATCCAAGTGAATCAAGTGAAGAAAATCCGGGCGCACAAAGAACACCTGCAGCAATTTCAGATGAAGTAGCAAAACAAACAAACCAAATAACCTCTGCTCCTGGTATGATTGGTTATGATGTTGTTTTTGCTGATACTTGCGGTGATACAACAATTAAAACAATAAAAACAGAAGTTAATAATTTATTAAAAACATTAAAAGATGCTCAAGGAAAAATAGATCAGTATAAACAAGATATTAGAAAAACTGCTGAGGTCATAAAAACTGCTCTAAATTGGTTAGTTGGTCATATTATTGATAGCATTTATAATTTTTTAGTTGGAACTGAAAAAAAACCAGGAATTATACCAGTAGCTCTTCAATCACTGTATATTAATGTTTATACTGCGACTTTGGCAGCAACTGGACGTCCATCAGATGCACATACTGCGGGTTATAAATCAAATGAAGTATTTGTAATACCAATTAAAATATTGGAGCAAGCAATTCCTTGCGTAACGAATTCTATTGTAGAAGGATTAAAAGATTTGATTATAGATCTTTTAGAATCACTTCTTCAAAACGTAAAAAATTTCGCAACTTGTGCTGCTGAACAATTTATTGGTTCTTTGACGAGTGCTATTATAGATAAAGTTGCAGATGGATTGACTTCAGCACTTGATGGGGTTTCTGGTTTAATTGGTGGGGTTTTTAATGTTGTTGAATTTGCAACAAGTACTGTAGATGCAATTAAAGGATTGAGTGGTTTTCTTGACTGTAATCAGACAAATACAAAATGTGATGGTGTGAAAGAGTGGAAAACTGGTATTGGTCCTAAAAAAGAATTAGATATAGATAGTGCTTTTGAAAACATTTATAATATTGCAAATAATATTATTGGAGTTGTTGAAAATGTACGTTCTGTTCCAGATCAATTAAATCAAATTGTAAATACTGCGTCTGGCGTTATTGATGTATTCTCTGGCGACTCTTTAAATGAATCTTTACAAAATGCTTTAGATGCTGTTGGAGATTGTTTTACTGGAACTCCAACTTCTTGTGGTCCACCAGTGTTGAATATTTTTGGTGGTGGAGGTATTGGAGGCGCAGCAGTTCCAATTCTTGGTGCAGCAATTCAAAGCACTTCAATTTACAATAATGTAAGTGAAACTACAAATATTATTGGTGCTATAATTACAAATTCTGGTTCTGGTTATCGTTTTCCACCATTTGTTGAAATTGTAGATAGTTGTGGTTTGGGATATGGAGCAAAAGCAAGAGCAACAATAAATAATAACGGAGAATTAAGTTCAATTTACATTACATCACCTGGAACTAACTATCCTCGTCTTGTTGATCAAGACCCTTATGGTGTAACTGATGTTGTAGTTCAGACACCAGGTTTAAATTATTCACCTGGAGATACTGGTTATGATAACTTAGGAAATACATATGAATTAACGATTGATGATGGTGTAATTCGTTCGGCAAAACCCCTAAATACGGTAGAAGCGACAGATATACCTACCGTAAGGATAAATTCAGAAACTGGATTTGGTGCTGTATTAAAACCAGTTCTTGGACCACTTATTCAATTAGATAAACTTCAAACACAAGTAGATTGTGTAGGACCTCCCTCTCCTACTGATGGTGATAAGTTTATTAAAGAAGAATCTACAATTCCTTCTCTTTATATCGTTACTGTTTCAAATCCTGGATTTGGAAACAAATTCTTTATTGATGGGGTTCAACAAAAACAATTAACTTTAATAAAAGGAAATACGTATAGATTTGATGTATCTGATAGTAGTAATGCTACCCATATTATAGGTTTTGTTAATTCTAATAATTCTACGCTAGATTCTAATTATGCAGTAATTTATGGTGGTACAAGCGGAACACGTGGAGCTTTTGTACAATTAACTATTAAATCTACAGCAACAAATTCAAAAATAAAATATATTTGTACTGTTCATGCATCTATGGGTGCTGGCAACATTATAATTTCCTCAGAGCCTATTCTTGCTAGCACGACCACCACTGTTACCACCACAACTACCATCGTTTCAGATTCTTCAACATCAACTTCTACTCCTACTTCTACTCCCTCCCCATCATCATCACCAACACCAACACCTTCTCCACCCCCAGCACCTTCCCCATCACCATCACCATCACCGACACCAACACCTTCTCCACCCCCAACACCTTCTCCATCACCATCACCATCACCAACACCAACACCTTCTCCACCCCCAACACCTTCCCCACCACCATCTGGTGGAGGCGGTGGTGGTGGTTATGGATACTAAATAAGTCAGAACAAGTAGATTGTATTATATAATATGGCAAAAGATTTAAATTTTGAAGCTAGAGATTACATAAGTATTGGACCAAAATTTAAAATTGATGTAAATAACCCTCAGCAATCTGCTGATGGTCCATCAGTTTATCAGATATATTCATACACAAATGATAATGATATTCACTTAGAAACCTTTAATGAATCTGGAGCATTCAAGATTTTCAATAGTAAGGGTATTGAAATCGTTGCTGGTTCTACTGGTTCTGAGGGTGATGTTGATATATGCATTACTGGGATGGGTGGAGACATTACAATTACTGCGATGAAAGATGGTGCTGTTAAAATCAAGGCAAAAACTGTAATGATTGAATCTTTAGAAGATTTAGATTTAAAAGCAGGTAGGAATTTGAATTTAAATGCTGGATCTGGAAGAATTCTTATGAAAGCAAACAAAATTGATCAAGCTGCTCTTACTGGAAATGCTATTAATGATACTTTTGGTAAAAGAGCATTTATGTTATCTCCAGTTGGTGCTGAATACATTGATGATGTATTTTTAGGAGGTATAGATGTAATTGGTGCTGTTAGTAATATTATAGGGTGAAGTAAAATATATGTCTATACAAACTTTATTCAGTTTACTTGGTTTCCCAACATTTCCTGAGAAAGGTAAAGAAAAATTTTATCATGATAATTCAACATTTAATCAAAATTTAAAAGTAACTGGCGATTTTATTGCTCAACGAAATTCTATAACTCTTGGTCAAAAAGGAATTTGTGGCAATTTGTATATGCTTAAAAATCCTTTTGATAGGAATCCAGTTATTCCGAACATTTTTGGAACTGGTGGTATAATTGCTGGGTTTTCTGGAATTTATCTTTATGGGAGTAATAGTTACATAAGTGGAGTTCTTTCAGTAACTGGAACTACAAATTTATTTGGAAAAATTAATGTAAATGGTTTAGATTTAATGAAAGAACTTGCTGATGGTAAGATATTACCAACACCATCAGACGAAAGACTTAAAAAAAATATTCACACAATTCAGAACCCGCTAGAAAAAGTAACCTCATTAAGAGGAGTTACTTTTGATTTTAAAGAAAATGATAAGAAACAAATTGGTGTTATTGCTCAAGAAGTTGAAAAAATTATACCTGAAGTTGTTCAAGAAAGACCTGATGGTTACAAGGGTGTTCAATATGAAAATCTAGTTGCTCTTTTAATAGAAGCAGTCAAAGAACAACAAAAACAAATTAATGAATTGAGGGAGAAGTTAAATGAGCAAACTAACTGATAATTTAAATCAAAAGATAACTTCAAATGAATATTCAATTACTATTATTGAAGGTAATAAACCAGAAACTCAAGAAGCAATTGAATTATTTTCTTTTCCTACAATAAAAATAGACTCTCAAATTGTTGCAATTACAACGCAAATTAATAGTCTTCAATCACAAATTGTAAGTTTATCAGAAAACGCTTTTGCTGTTGGTTGTGGAACAACAGTTGGAGTTACTACTGTATATCCCGATGTTGTTAGAACATATAGTGAAAATATTTCTTCCTCAACGTATGATGGAGAAAGTCCTTTTTCTTCTAGTTCTTCAGCATTATCCTCAGCAAACGTTGGAGTTGGTACATATCTAGTTTATACTCAGAACGATAACACACAAAGTGGTATTGGAAGTCTTTATGCAGATTTGCAAACTTGTTATAGAACTCCTTGCACTTCTGGAGTTTGTGTTTCTCATGCAAGTTCTATTTCAACGTTACAAAGTGAAGTTAGCATATTACAAACTCAATTGTCAAATTTAGTTTCTGATTCTAATAAAATAAAAACAGAAAGACGAGAATATGAAATTGAAAGATATGCTCAAAATTATTCAATTAAAATTCTTGAAAACACCAATACTAGAATATCTTTAGCGATCACAGCAATCCAAAATAATTCTTAAGATTAAGACCCCTTGACACCAGACCCAAGACCCCCTATAATATGGGGGTAATCGACGGAACACCAAATGAGCACCGCACAAGAAACCGTTCAGGGTATTGTGATTGACGTATGCACCCGCACCTTTCTGCTATTGAGCGATCAAGGCAGTGAGCGTCTGGTAGAGTGTGAGACTGTAGAAGAGTTTATGAATGTTCTGGATGTTGTGACCGCACAACTAGATCCTGAACAGATCGAGTATGCCGACCTTGCTGTGTATGGTGAGCAAAACTAAATAACAGGACAATGGAAGTTTTCACTGTGGTAGAATTTCAAGAGAGGTTTGATGAACTGATGGAACGTGTTGAAAATGGAGAGACCTTAGGAATCGTCAACGAAGACGGGCAGGCAGCAGTGATGATGCCCGCAGATGACGAACTCATACGAATACACACTGAGTTAAACAACGAAGCTCCATAGTATTCTGGGTTCTGTCGCCTATTGGTTAAGGCCAGCAGCTTATAACTGCTTGAACGGAGTTCAATTCTCCGCAGAACCATCGTGCTCGTTTAGCAATCTAGGAATGCAATCGTCTCATAAACGATAGAAGGTCGGGGCAGAACCGACAACGAGCACTTGACCATAAAGACTCTTTGAGTTATTATGGTCTTATTGCTCGCGTAGTCCAACGGCAGAGACAGAGGACTTATGTAAAATTGAGCCTCATTCGGGAAACCTTATGAGTGCAATTCCTCAAATTCGGTGAAACCTGTAAAATGGCAATACCGAGCCAAGCAAGAGAAATCTTGAAGGTGTAGAGACTAGACGGGGAACACCTAAACCGAAAGGTATGGTG